>Ga0070749_10001044_pt1 | contig 18766 bp, 27 predicted proteins | sample VirMetDEL_Nov_18_FD_75180 | JGI IMG/M metagenome (GOLD analysis project Ga0070749, IMG submission 75180) | Aqueous microbial communities from the Delaware River and Bay under freshwater to marine salinity gradient to study organic matter... | ecosystem: Environmental > Aquatic > Marine >...
AAGCAGCCGGAGACGAGCGGCATCATCATGTTCTCGCAGACCTGACGCCCTCGGACAACGAAAGGAACACATCATGAGTTCGCTTCTTCTCACCCAGGGCACCGTCACCGTCTCGGTGCCGGCCAACGAGTCCATCGCGGTTTTCTGCCAAGGCTCGTGCGTCGTCTCGCGGCTGGTCGGCTTCCCCAACTACCCGGCGCAGCAGACCGTGCTCGGCACCGTGAACAACGGCCAGACCGTGTTCGGCCCGTACACCAGCGGCGCTGACATCGTGATCGACGCCTCGGGTGGTGTGCAGGTGCTGTACGAGGTGGGCGTGTCCCCCCAGGTGCAGCAGCAGCGTCTGCTGGCCCCGGTGCAGGTTGCACCCGGCACGCTGAACGCCACCGGCACCCTGACCGCGGCGCTGTGCCTCGGCGGCATCGTGACCTCCAGCACTGCGGCCGGCGTCGTTGCCACGCTGGACACTGGCGCGGTGATGGAACTGGCCTCGCAGTTCGCGGTGAATGACTCGTTCGACTGGGCGGTGATCAACACCGGGCCGAACACCTTCACCGTGACCGCTGCTGCGTCGGGTCACACTGTCGTCGGTGCTGGCGCTGTGGCCACCGGCACCTCGGGCCAGTTCCGCACTCGCAAGAGCGCGACCGATACCTTCGTGACCTACCGTCTCGGCTGATCGGTCTGAAGGAGACGCGGGCGGTTAGGGTTAGGGGTTCCTGGCCGCCGCCCGCGTTGTCACATCTGGAGAGCACGATGCCGCTGAAGAAGGGCTACTCGCAGAAGTCGATCAGTGCCAATGTCTCGCGCGAGATGAAGGCCGGCAAGCCGCAGAAGCAAGCGGTGGCCATCGCGCTGAACACTGCTCGCACCGCTGCGCTCAAGGCTGGGAAGCCGAGCAAGGCACCCGCGAAGGAGAAGAAGTGAAGCCGGGCCTCTACGCGAACATTGCAGCCAAGCGTGAGCGCATCGCGGCCGGCAGCGGCGAGAAGATGCGTAAACTTGGCGCGAAGGGCGCACCGACTGCGGCGGCGTTCCGTGCTGCTGCCAAGACCGTGAAGAGGGCCAAGAAGTGACGCAAGTTCTGCTCTATCGCTCGCCGGGTCCGCACTTCGGGCCACCGGGCAAGACCTACGACTGCAAGGGCTTCGAGGCCGAGGAACTGGCCGACGCGCTGGCCGATGGTTGGTGCGAGTCGTACCTGCAAGCTCTCGGGCTTGAGCCTGCGCCTGTGGTCGAGGCGGTGATCGGTGAGCCTGTCGATGAGCCTGTACCGGCTGACGATGAGCCTCCGACCCGTGCCGAGATGGAGCAGCAGGCAGAGAAGATCGGATTGAAGGTGGATCGGCGCTGGAGTGACCAGACGCTGATGCAACGGATCACGCTGGCGATGGCCGGCGCTGCGGCGTAAGCCGCGAAGGGAACGACATGGCAAACATCATCAAGAGCCGCGATCAGGTCAACCGCAAGAACATCGACCTGAACGATGGCACCTATGCCGAGGTGGTTGCCTCTGCCGGCAACATGACCACGAAGGCGCGGGACGCTTTCGAGTCATACGATCCCACTGATGGCCGGTATTCCCAGGTGCTCGGCACTGGCGATCTGGCCTATGCTGACGGCAACGCCGCTGCGGCGAGCTACCTCGTGCTGTCGAAGTCGTCTCTGTACGCTGGCACCGAGACTGTCATTGAGGGCGAACTGCGGCTCACGATGCCGGTGGAGATCGCTGTCGGTCTGTCGATGTCGCAGCGCACGGTCGGCCAGGACTTTTCGATTGAACTGGTGAGCGACGATGTGTCGCAGATCAGTTCCGCGAATGTCAACATCCTGAACATCACGCAGGCGACCACCACGCTGACGGTCAACACGACCACCAATCACGGCCTGAGCGTTGGCAAGTGCATCGGCATCGCGGGTGTCAATGACTCGCGGATGAACTACAACTCGCTGGTGGTGGCGAGCGTTCCCAGCCCGACGCAGTTCACCGTGACTGCTGGCCCTGGCGGAACGATCCCGTCCCTGTCGGTTGGTCCGTTCACCTCGGGCTATGTGTTCCACCGGCCGCGCCTCGGTGGCGCGAACGACGGCATCTCGATGATCCTGGAGAACGCCACCGTCACGAACGCGAGTTTCTACACGCGCTCCGAGGCTGGTGATGCGTATCCCAGCGGCACGGTTGCCGGCAACCACAGCGTCACCATCGGCACGACTGCCTCGGTGCAGCTGGTCAACTCGGCGTACCAGTACGCTTTCGCGCCGACCACCGAATACAAGCTCGTCATTCAAGCCGACCGGGTGCAGGTTCAGGATCAGGCGATTGATGTGCTGACTGGCTCGACCAGCAGGCTCATCCGCACGAGCGTGGTGCCCAGCCCAGCGAAGCAATACAAGCTGCGGATGCGCGCTCGCAATGCCGACTCGATGCCGATCCCTGTCGGCCAGATCGTGACTGCGGTCAAGACCGGCACCACGACTGCGACGGTGACCTTCGACCGGCCGCACGGGCTGACCACGGCCGATGTGATCGTGGCGTATGGCAGCCGCGACCAGACCAACTTCGCAAACCTGACCACGGCGACCGCTGTTGCTTCCATCGTCAGCCCCACGCAGATCACGGTGGTGTGGGGCGCTGCGGTCACGGCCACCACCTATGGCGGCTTCGTGGCGCGTGTGCAGGGCGGCAACCTGATGTCGGCGCTCGGTGCTGTTGGCCAGACGGTGCAGTCTGCGGCGCTCTCCACGCTGGCCGATGGCACCCGGCAGTTGCTGCTGGTTGGCTCGGCTTCGTGGGCTGCGCCTGCTGTGACCATCGGCGACACGCTCGACCTCATCGGGTGCCGCGACATCGCCACTGGCGCATCGCTGAACATCGACGGCGCATGGAAGATCGCCAGTGCAGCCACCACCAACCTGACGCTGGTGCTGCCGTATGCGGGAAGCACGGTGCTGCCGGCTGACTTCACCACCGTGAACTGCGGTGGCGGGCTGGTGCGCCGAACCGAACTGCGGATCAGCTACATCCGAGCATTCGACTATGCCCGCGAGCGTGTCGAGTGGACGCAGCGCCCGACGACTGATGTGAGCGCGTCGATCCCGGCTGTGATCACCAACACGCCGGCCGTCACCGTCTCGTCTGGCACGATCACCACCGTCTCCACTGTCACCGCAGTGACTGGTGGCGGTGCGGCAGAAGATGCTGCAGCTGGTACCAACCCGCTGACCGTTGGCGGTGTGGTTCGCACTGCGATGGCTCCGACTACGCTGGTGGCTGGAGATGCGGCGCGTCTGACGATGACTGCTGGTGCGGCTGCGGTTGTCGCTCCGTTCGCCATTCCGGAGGTGTCCTGGCAAACCCCGGCCCCTGTCAGCGGCATCGTGAACACCGCGACTCCTCTGCAAGTCAAGGAGGCGGCTGGCGCATCGCTGTGCAACTATGTGACGGCGCTGGATCTCTACGCCGAGGCTCTGACCAACGCCACCGACTTCCGGGTGCGTGAGCCTGACCTGACCTGTTCGTCGCAGACCATCGCGTCCAACACGCTGACCGTATCGGTCACCCACAACCTGCGGATCGGTGATGCGGTGATCTTCACTGCATCCACGGTGACCGGCATCTCGACGGGCGTGACCTACTATGTCCTGACCACCCCTGCGGCCACGACGATCACGCTGTCGGCCACTCGCGGTGGCTCAACGCTGGCGATCTCTGGAACCGGCGTAACTGCGACCTTCCACAAGGTTCTGTGGATGACCCGCATCCCGACTACTGGCGCTGCGCCGCGTTCGATCCAGTTCCCGATGCCTCTGCGTGGTTCGGTCAACACCATCCTGCAACTTCAGACTGCCACGGCATCCGGTGCTGGCGCGGTCTACGCGAGCATCCAAGGCTTCGCGGCTCAATAAGGACTGACATGAGCGTCGATGATCTCATCGTGATTCTGGAGAACCGGCTGGCGTTCAACGCTCAGCAGCGATCTGCTGCCGTGCAGCGTGGTGATGTGGAGCAGATCGCCGCGCTCGACGCTGACAGCGCCACCACGCAGGCCACGCTCGACGCGCTGCGGGCATGAGCTACAGCAAGCGCCAGTTCGTCGAGGCCGCGTTCGAGGAGATCGGGCTGGCCTCGTATGTGTTCGACCTCCAGCCTGAGCAGATCGACTCTGCCTGCCGGCGGCTGGACACCATGATGGAGCAATGGAACGCAGTCGGCATCCGGCTTGGCTACCCGGCCCCAGGCAGTCCCGAGGCGACTGACCTCAACGCCGAGACTGCGGTGCCTGATGCGGCCAACGAGCCGATCATCACCAACCTCGCCATGCGGATCGCGCCCAGCGTGGGCAAGGCGGTGAGCGCAGAGACGAAGGCTACGGCGAACTACGGCTACAAGACGCTGCTGGCCCGCGCTGCGATGCCGCCCGAGATGCAGTTCCCGAGGACGCTGCCGGCCGGCGCGGGCAACAAGCCGTGGACCTACGATGACCCGTTCGTGCGGGCGCCCATCGACCCGATCTTGACGGGCGATGACGGCGTTCTCGACTTCAACTGAGGCTGACCATGCCGACCATCAATCAACTGTCTGCCGTCGATGAGGTGTTCCCCGGCGATCAGGTGCCGATCTACTCGACGGACAACGGCGATGCTCGGCGTGCGCCGATGTCGGTCATCAAGACCTACATGAACGAGGGCTTGCAGACCGAGAGCAAGATCACGCAATACGCGGCCCCGAGTTCGACCGGGTTCTCGGTGCAGATCACCGACGGCAGCGATTCCATCTGGCTGATCCTGACGCCGACTGCGGGCTTTGCTGCTGGCACCATCGTCCTGCCGGCGCTGGCGAACTGCGTGGACAAGCAGGAACTGCTGCTGAACTGCACGCAGTCTGTGGCCACGCTGACCGTCAACGGCAACGGCGCGACCGTGACTGGCGCACCGACTTCGCTCGCGGCCAATGGCTTCTTCCGGCTGCGGTTCGATGATGTGGCCGATGTCTGGTATCGGGTGGGCTGATGCCTGACGCGAGGCTCAAGGCTGCGGGCGTGACCGGCTACAACAAGCCGAAGCGCACGCCATCGCACGCGACGAAGAGCCATGTCGTTGTTGCCAAGGAAGGCGATCAGGTCAAGACGATCCGCTTCGGCCAGCAAGGCGTCTCAGGCTCACCGAAGCGCGAGGGCGAGAGCAAGGCCGACAAGGCGCGGCGTGAGTCGTTCAAGGCTCGCCACGCTGCCAACATCGCCAAGGGCAAGATGAGCGCGGCATTTTGGGCTAACCGCGTGAAGTGGTAAATAATCCAAAATGGTGATATAATGCTCCGCAAGGAGCAACGTATGCCGAATGGACTTTTGAAGTATGAAGTGCAGTGTCCAAACTGCGAGGAAAAACGAATGGTTCGATCTGACGTTCTGTCGAGACTGCGGAAAGAGGGAAAACCTCTGATCTGCAAACCGTGCCATAACAGGCTGCGGTTCGACGGGCGCGACCACCCCAGGAAAGGCACTGGGGTAAAAAACGATCCAGACCTTGCGAGGACACAATGCAGCTACTACAAAGCCAAGCAACGCTGCAAAATGGGCGCGAAGCATCATGCCTGCTATGCCAAAGTCGAGTTCAAGTTTAGCTCCATGCAGCAACTGATTGACTGCATCGGCGTGAGACCAGAAGGAACGACACTCGATCGCATTGATCCATTTGGCCATTACGAGCCAGGGAATGTGCGATGGGCAACGCCTGCAGAGCAAACTGCCAACAGATTGCCACGAGGCTACTGGCAGAAACAAAATCAAATGATGGCTTGAATGCAGATTCCCATCCTGAGCGGCGTTTACACCGACGACGGCCCCGATGTGCGGGTGTCGTACCCGGTGAACATGGTTCCTGTGGCGCAGCAGAGCGGCGTGTCCACTGGCTACCTGCGGCCGGCTGATGGCATCGAGGCGTTTGCGACTGGCCCTGGCCCTGACCGTGGCGGGATCAACTGGAACGGCGTCTGCTACCGCGTCATGGGCACGCAGCTGGTGAGCGTGGCTGACGATGGCACGGTGACCGACTTGGGCTACATCGGCGGGTCTGGTCAAGTGACGATGGAGTATTCGTTCGACCGCCTGGCCATCGCCAGCAGTGGGCAGCTTTGGTACTACCTGCCGCCGTCAATCCCGTTCCAACTGATCGACCCTGACCTCGGCACTTGCGTCGATATCCTGTTCATCGACGGCTACTACATGAGCACGGACGGGGAGAACCTCATCGTCACGGAACTGAACGACCCGACTGTCATCAACCCGCTGAAGTACGGAAGCGCGGAGATCGACCCTGACCCTGTGGTTGCGCTGCTGAAGCTGCGAAATGAGGTCTATGCGGTCGGCCGCTACACCATCGAGATCTTCGACAATGTGGGCGGCGACTTCTTCCCGTTCCAGCGCACGACTGGCAGTCAGGTGCCCAAGGGCGCGGTCGGAACTCATGCCTGCTGCGTGCTGGCGAACTCGGTGGCGTTCCTGGGCAGCGGGCAGAACGAGGCGGTGAGCATCTACCTTGGGGCCAATGCCACGCCGACGAAGATCGCCACGCGAGAGATCGACCTCATCCTGTCGCAATACACCGAGGCCGAGCTTGCGACCGTGCTGATGGAAGCGCGGGTGGATCGCAACCAGCAGCAGCTCTATGTGCATCTGCCTGACCGCACCATCGTCTACGATGTCAACGCCTCGCTGCAACTCCAGCAGCCGGTGTGGTTCACGCTGACATCGACGCTGGAAGGCTTTGAGCAGTACCGGGCGAAGAATCTCGTCTGGGCCTACAACCGCTGGTTGGTGGGTGACACGCAAGGCTCAAGCGTGGGCACGCTGGTGGACACCGTGGGCACGCACTATGGCGATCATGTGCGCTGGGAGTGCGGCACGCTGATGCTCTACAACGAGGGCCGCGGCGTCATCGTGCATCAGCTTGAGCTTGTCGCGCTGACGGGCCGCGTGGCGCTTGGCATTGACCCGCAGATCACCACCAGTTACTCGCTCGACGGGGAGGTCTGGTCGATGGATAAGCCGATCTCCTGCGGCACGATTGGCAACAGGATGAAGCGCCTGGTGTGGTTGCAGCAGGGCACCATGCGCAGCATCAGGATGCAGCGGTTCAGGGGTGACACGCAGGCTCATCTGTCGCTTGCGCGGCTGGAGGCGCGGCTGGAGCCGCTGTCCGTCTGATGGCCACGAATCTCAGGCTCACGCGGGATCAACTGGCGAGCTTCCTGCCTGACCACGAGGCCATCCGCAAGTTCGAGAAGCTGCTGTCCATTGTGGACGCGCTCTCGTCGCAGGAGACGGATGTGGTCATCGCGGCCGAGAATGCGATGGCTGCGGCATCAGCCAATGCCGGCGCGATTGCTCAGGTGGCGCAGGATGCGGCGATCAATGCAAGCGAGGCCGACCGCAAGGCCACCGAGGCGCTGGATAGCCTCTACAAGTCGCTAGGACTGCTCGACATGGTGGCGCTGGCACCTCCGGTGCCGGAACGTACTCCGACGCGCTACGGGGCGTTCTACGACACGACCACGCAGACGCCGGCCGCGATCAATACCGCGTATGCGATCACGCTGAACACCACGGATGTGAGCCTGGGCGTCTACCGTGGCGCGACTACCTCGCAAGTGTTCGTGACCGAGGCGGGCGTCTACAGCATCGCCTTCTCGGCGCAGCTGGACAACACCTCTGGCGGCTCGCACCTCATCTACATCTGGCTGCGGGTCAACGGTGCGGATGTTGCGAACAGTGCGAGTCAGGTGCGGCTGAAGGGCACGGACGGCGAGCTGGTGGCCGCGTGGAGCTTCATGCAGACGCTGAAGGCAGGCGACTACATCCAGATCATGTATTCCGCGACGGACACATCCGTGCAGATTCTGGCGCAGGCTGCGGCTGCTCCGGTTCCGGGCATCCCGTCGATCATCCTGACCGTCGCGCAGATCAAGTGAGGCAGCAATGACAGTCACCGTCAAGAACATCATCCCGCGCAAGCAGGCCGAGAACTCGCAGACGACGCAATACACCGCGAGCAACTGCAAGACGATCATCGACAAGTTCACCGTGACGAACACGAGCGCGTCGAATGTGACCTTCTCAGTCAACCTCGTGGCGTCTGCCGGCTCTGCGAGTTCGTCGAACCTCGTGCTACAGACGCGCACCATCGTGCCGGCCGAGACCTACCTCTGCCCCGAGGTGGTCGGGCAGACGCTGGAGTCTGGCGGCTTCATCTCGACGCTGGCCGGCGCGGCGACCTCACTCACCATCAGCGCCAGCGGCAGGGAGATCACATAATGAAGTCGATCAACGACGCATTCACCTTCGGCATGGGCATCCCCGAGCCGGATGAGCCTATCGTCTCGACGGCCGAGAACCGCAAGAACACGCAGATGGTCATCCGCGACTGGATGCTCGGGCCTGAAAAGCCGAGCAACGAGCGGGGGGCCAATAAGCCCTACTGGATGGCGCTGGCTGCGGCGATGCAGGTTGACGAGGCCGAGGCTCGACGCAGGCGGTGCAGCAACTGCGAGTATTACGAGAACACGCCGCAGATGCAGGCGAAGATGGAGCGCATTCCCTGGAACGAGTGGGATGTCGGTGCCGGGTATCGCGGCTACTGCCACAAGTTCGAGTTCTGCTGCCACGATCTGCGGTCCTGTCAGGCGTGGGAGGAGCGCGAGTATGAAGCCGAGGATTGATTCCTGCGCCATGCGTGGCACAATGGCGGTGCTGAGAGTGCAGAGCGGCCAGCGGCTCGACCCCGAGGGGCGATGAAATGGCCATTGATCTCAACATCCTGCAAAACCTCAGCGGCCAGCAAGCCCTCGACTATGTGCGGGCCAACGCTCCCGCGCCGCAGTACGCCTATTCGGGCGGCGAGGGTGGCGGTAGCGAGATTCTCGCCAATCCTGACATCACCGGCTTCATGGCCGGCCCCGGTGGCGGGCTGCGGCGGTTCGTCTACACCGGACGCGGCAACGAGGTCATGGAGCAGTCTGGATACCAGAGCAACAACTGGTATGACCAGCCTTTTGCGCCGTTCCTGCCGCTGGCATTGGCGGGTGCTGCGGCTGCGGCTCCTATGCTCGGCGCTGGCGCTGGCGCTGCTGGCAGCACTGGCGCGAGTGGCATCGGGGCGCTCGGCGGGTTCGAGACTGGCCTTGCTGGCCTCGAGGCTGCTGGCGTTGGAGCCGGTGGCCTTGGCGGCGCTGGTGCTGCTGGCGCCGCTGGCGGCGGCGGCGGTGGTCTGCTGTCCAGCATGAGCCTTGTGCCGCAGGGTTCCATCCCTTCGCTGACTGGCGCGGCTGCGCTCGGTGAGGCCGGCGCTGCGCTGCCGCTGGCGTCTGCCACCTCGGCCGGTGCTGCTGGCGCCGCTGCGGCCGGTGCTGCTCCGCTGCTCGGCGGCATCAACCCCTGGATCGCTGGCGGTCTGCAACTGGCGTCGAGCCTGCTGCAATCGTCCACGGCTGGCCGCGCATCGGCTGCACAGGCTGGCGCAGCGCAGGCCGGCATTGACGAGCAGCGCAGGCAGTACGAGGAGACGCAGCGGCTGCTGGCCCCGTATGTGAGCGCGGGCGTGCCTGCCGTGCGTCAGTTGCAGGCGCTCAGCGGCGCACTCGGCCCCGAGGCTGAACGCGCTGCCATCGCGCAGATCGAGGCATCACCGACCCTGCAAGCGGCGGTTGACCGTGGCGAGACTGCGCTGCTTCAGCGGGCGTCTGCGACTGGCGGGCTGCGTGGCGGCAACATTCAGGCCGCGCTTGCGCAGTTCCGGCCGCAGATGCTGTCGCAGGAGATCCAGAGCAGGCTCGGCCAATTCGGCGGGCTGGCCACGCTTGGCAGCAACGCGGCGGCGCGGCAGGGCACCTTCGGCGCGACGACTGCGGGCAACATCGGCAACCTGCTCGGCACGCAGGGCCAGGCGCAGGCCGGCGGGATCATCGGTGAGACGGCCCCGTATGCTAGCCTGCTGAATATCCCGCTGCAACTCGCCAGTCTGTCGGCATCGACTGGCAGGCCGGTCTTTTGAGGCGCGATCATGGCTGACCCGTTCAACTACCAGATGAATGTGCAGTCGCCGTTCCAGGCGGCGGTGCAGGGCTACGCGCTGGGCGAGCAGATCAACGCGGCGACGGCGCAGCGCGAGGCTAACCTTGCGCAGCAGCAGGTGCGGCAGCTGCAGGCGATGGAGGTGGCGCAGAAGATCCGCGAGGCTCAGGCGCTGCGCGAGGAGGAGGCTGGATTCAACCAGGAACTGCTCGGGCTTCCCGAGACTGCGACTGCGGCCGACTATCGCAACCTGATGCTGCGCTATCCGCGTCAGGCTCAACGAGCGCAGGACGCACTTTCGGCGTTGCGCAAAGAGCAGCGCGAGCTTGAGATTCAGACCAGTGCGAGAGTGAGCTATGCGCTGGACATTGGCAGGCCCGATCTGGCCGCGCAGATTTACGAAGAGCGTGCGCGTGCTGCCGAGAACTCTGGCAGGGCAGAAGAGGCACAGATGCTGCGCGTCAAGTCGCAGACTGTGGTGCAGGCTCCTGAGATACACAAGAAAGCTGAACTGGCGTATCTGGCGGCTGACCCTGCCAACAAGGATATTGTCGAGAACATCACCAAGACTGCGGCCGATGCGCGACTTGCCGAAGTGCAGCCGTTCAAGGTCAGTGAGGCGAATGCTGCGGCCATCATCAAACAAGCCGAGGCAAGGTTCGCGCCGGAAAAAATCGGTCTTGAACTGCAACTGACGCAAGCGCAGATCGAGCAAGCCAAAGCGGCTCGCGCGGCGCAGAATGCGGCAGCGGCGAAATCTGGCGCAGAGGCGGCTCGCGCTCAGGCAGAGGCAAACCAAATCTCTGCCGGCATCATCCCTGCGGACAAGCGGCCCGAGGCAGAGACAAAACTGCGCAAGGAATACACCGACAACACCAAGGGATATCAGGAGGTCAAGTCTGCCTATGGCCGCGTGTTGGTGTCCGAGGATAGTGCTGTTGGAGACCTGTCGCTGATCTTCGGATACATGAAGATGCTCGACCCCGGGTCCGTCGTGCGAGAGGGTGAGTTCGCAACCGCCCAGAACGCGGCAGGGGTTCCTGAGCGCGTTCAGAACATCTACAACCGCGTTGTCAGCGGTGAGCGGCTGACTCCTTCTCAGCGGTCGTCGTTCAAGGGTCAGGCGGAAAAGCTCTACTCGTCTGCACGCACGCAAGAGGCGACTGTCCGGGCCGGTATTGAGCGCATTGCGCGTGGCTATGGCCTGTCTCCGTCCAATATCTTCTACGAGGCGACCGAGACGGCACCCGGAGCGATTGCACCCGGAACGAGCACAGCCGGCGCTGGGCGTGGCCGAGTGACGCCTGCGGCCGCCGGTCAGCGCAACATCGTTGTGGACTACTGAGATGCCGTACTCCATCACCACGAAGGACGGCATCACGCTCAACAACATCCCCGACGATGTGGCGCCGGACTCGCCGGAACTAAAGGCGCGTGTTGCTGCGATCCGGGCGGCTGGTGGTGCTCAAGGCGTCGAGCCTTCCAAGCCTGCAACAACTGCGGCCGGCATCAGTGGTGCGATGACCAGAGGCGCTGCTCTGCCTGCTGCTGGCGCGGCGCTGGGTGCGGCCATCGGTGCGCCGCTGGCTGGCGTTGGCGCGATTCCTGGCGCTCTGGCGGGCGCTGGCGCTGCCACGCTGGCCGGCATGGTTGGCGATCCCATCGTGAGCGCGGTCAACAGCCTGCTGGGCACGAAATACACGCTGCCGACGCAGGCGATGGAGGACTTGCTCACCAGGATCGGCGTGGCGCAGCCCAAGACCGAAGCGGAGCGCATCGTGCAGGCGACCACTGCCGGCGCGGCTGGCGCTGGCGGCACTGCTGCGCTCGGTCGGGCATTGCAGACGGCTGCTGGCCAAGCGGCCCCGGTTGCGGCAGGCGTTGGTGGTGCGCTGGCAGCGCAGCCGATGACGCAGGTTGCCGGCGGTGTTGGTGCTGGCCTTGCTGGGCAAGCGGCGCAGGAGATGGGCGCTGGTCCTGCTGGCCAGATCGCGGCCAGTCTGCTTGGTGGTGTGGCCGGCGCAACCGCTGCGGCCCCTCGTCGCGCTGCCACGCCTGGCATGGCCCGAGGCGTCGAGGAAGCGACCTCACGCGGCATTCCGGTGATGACCTCCGATGTCATGCCGCCAGAGACATTCATGTCCAAGGCCGCGCAGCGCATTGGCGAGCGGATTCCGCTGGTCGGCACCGGGCCGGCGCGAGCAGCGCAACAGCGGGCGCGGATTGAGGCAACGCGAAACCTGCTGCGCGAGTTCGGTGCAGAGGATGCTGCCGGCGTCAGTGATGATGTGATGCGCGATCTGTCGTCCAAGCGGGCCGATGATCTGACGAAATACACCACGCTGAAGAGCGAGGTGATCAACCGTCTGGATGCCGCTGGCCCCGTGCCGACGCCTGCTGCCACTCAGGCGATTGATGCCCAGATCGCGCAACTTCAAAGTCTGAAGTCTGGGCAATACAAACCGATTATCAAAGTGCTGGATGACTGGAAAGCCAGTCTGCAAGGCCAAGGGTTAGCGAACATTGAAAAGCTCCGTAAGCAAGTCGGAGAAGCCTTCGCATCGCCTGACATGGCGAGCATCAGATCGACTGGAGAGAAGGCGCTTTCCGAAATCTACGGGCCACTGAAGCAGGACATGGAAGCCTTCATCACTGCGACCGGACAGCGGCGCGATGTGACCAAGTGGAAGCTGGCAGACAAGCGCCTGTCAGAACTGGCTGGAGAACTCAAGAACGATACGCTGAAATCTGTGCTGCGAAGCGGCAACGCCACGCCCGAGGTGGTGGACCGGCTGCTGTTCAGCAAGAAGCCAAGCGAGATTCGTCAACTCTACTCCAGCCTCACGCCGGCAGGGCAGGCCAATGCGCGCACGGCAATCCTTTCGCGGGCGGCAGAGAAGTCGTACTACGAGATCGAGGATGGCACTCGGATGTTCAGCCCCGAGAAGTTCAATGCCGAGATCAAGAGGCTCAAGCCTCAAGTCGGCGTGTTCTTCCGTGGTGATGATCTGGCGCAGGTTGAGGGCTTGTCTCGCGCACTGGGCCTGACCCGACGCGCTGGCGAGGCTGGCGTGGCAACCGCTACCGGGCAAGAGGCTGTGCCGTTCGTGGCCGGCGGTGTGCTGGCTGACATGATGGGCACGGCCGGCGCGACGATTGCGACGGCTGGTGGCCTCGGTGCGCTGGCTCGCATCTATGAGTCGGCTCCTGTCCGCAACCTGATGATGAAGCTCGGCCGCACGGCCCCAGGTAGCGCGGAAGAGGCGGCATTGTCCAAGCGGCTGATCTCCGTCATGCAGACGCAGGCAGACGCTGCGCAAAAGACTATCTCCGGTGAACCCCAGGAGCCTAAGCAATGAGCGTTGCCGTCTTTGAACCGTACTCGCTGATTTTCGACCGAGACGGCCAGCCGCTGGAAAACGGCTACCTCTACTTCGGCACTGCGGCGCAGAACCCGCAGACCAATCCCATCGTCGTCTACTGGGACCAAGCAGGCACGCAGATCGCCGCGCAGCCGATCCGCACCAGCGGCGGCTACCCGGTGCGCAACGGTGCGCCGGCTCGCGTCTATGTCAACGCAGACAACTACTCGTTGACCATCCGCGACAAGAACTCGCGCCTGGTGTCGTCGCAGCTCAATGCGGCGCGGTTCGGTGCGGCGTTCGTGAACTTTATCCAAGCCGGCACTGGCGCAGTCCAGCGCACGGTGCAGGCCAAGCTGCGCGAGACGGTGAGCGTGACCGACTTCGGCGCGGTGGGCGACGGAATCACCGATGACACGGTGGCGCTGCAAAACTTCTTTGCCGCCTGCGTGGCTGGGAAGCGCGGTTACATCGAGGCAGGCACCTACATGGTGACCGAAGGGCAGATCATCATCCAGCCAGTATCGAACGTCGATTCGACCGGGTTCTACGTCGAGACAGCGGGTTATTTTGCGACCACAATCAAGGGGCGCGGAATCTCGCAAGCTCCGCTGATTACTATTCAGAACCTGACGCAGACATCGGGCGTCGGAAAGTTTCTTAAGGGCGGCTATCTCGGCGCGCTCGGTTTCGACGGATCAGCACAACCTGGTGGATGGACTGCTTCGCACGCTTTGTCGCTGCGGGGCGTCGATGGCTGGGAGTTCGGCTTTTTGTACGGGGTCAGCCTGAAGGGCGACCTTCTGCGAATCCCGCAGAACATCTACGGCGGATCTAACCCCGACCCATATCACGTTGCGTTTTGCACCTTCCAAGGATTGCAGAGCAACTTCGGGAACGGATGGGTGCTGAACAACGACAACTTCGTCGGGTTCACCAGCAATGAGATTTTTAACGTCGCGTGCTACGGAGCTAGCACGGGAAAAGGCGCAATCCGCACTTGCGGCGCTGGCAACATCTACAAGAAAATCTCCGTTGGGACATGCTACGGCTGGGCCATCGAGATATACAACGGCAGCGTAGCCGGGCGCATGAGCCGCGAAGAATTTCAGATCGCCGAGCTGGATGATCCGGAGTACGGAATTTTGGTCTTCAACGCAGACCAAGCTATCTTCGATCAGATTCGCATTGTCCATCGCTACCACACTGGAATCGGCTACTGGCCGCGCGAAGCTCTGCGCCTGTCCGACGCGACGAACCCGCTCGTTTCTAATGTCACGTTCGACATTACTCACAGAATTGAAGCGGGAGGCGCGCTGGGAGACCTTGGCGGATTCCTGCGCTGCCAAGGATCGAATGCGGTTGTCGGTTGCCACATCGTCTACAAGATCGTGGACAACGCAAGCTTAGGCATCACCAACGCCACGCTGCTGGCTGGCGCGAACATCAACGCGCTGGCCGACATTCGATTCCTGTCGAACATTCAGGGCGACCGAACGGTTATCTATGACAGCCAAGCAAAGCCTTTCGCTTATGTGACCCTTAATGCCGCAGCGAGCATCCCTAGCGGCGGATTCGGCGGCATTGGAAACAAAATCTCCACGACTGGCGAGATTTACGACAGGCGCAACAACTTCAGCACGGTCAACTCCAGCTACACAGTTCCGGTGACAGGCATCTATGTCTTCTCCTGCTCGTTCTCTGTTTCTGGTGTTGCCGCAGCGGTGCGCTTTCGGTTCGGCCTGTTCAATGAAACATCATCGGCCATCATCAAGTACTTCAGTCAAGAGACTACTTCTACCTCCAAGCTCGTGTTCACGGGCACCGGGATGGTGTCTCTGACTGCGGGTGATGTGGTCTCTCTAAATGCCGACAGCAACCGAGGCGTTGCAACAACGGTTGATACCTCCTTTTCACTTGCGGCAGAAAATAGCTGGAGCATTCAGCTTATTGAGTCGGCTCGATAAGCCATGATCGCCAGACGCAAGAACTCCGCCGATTCCCGCCTGCAAAAACTCGACGCGCGCATTCATGTGAGGCCCTGATGCACATCCTTCGCTCCCGCACCATGACCCCGCGCCCCGCCCGCCACCTCGTCCGCGCCTACCTCAATCTGGTGGGCTACGACGGCATCACCCTGCCGCCGTTCGGCATCTTCATCCGCCGCGAGTGCCTTGCAGACGACAGGCTCTGCCGGCACGAGGCCGCGCACTGGCGGCAATGGCAGCGCATGGGCACGCTGCGGTTCTATGCCGTGTACCTGTGGGGCTTGATGCGCTACGGGTATCGCAATCACCCGATGGAGATCGAAGCGAGGGCTGCGGAGGATAGCCGTGTCGTATGAGGGCCGCGAGCGCAGGACGGGCCAACTGACCGAGGACCGCGTGGCGCTGATGATCCAAGAGGCGGTTGCAGACGCGCTCAAGGCTCACGAACAGCACCTCATGCTGCACATGGATCGCCAGTTCGCGGAACTGCGCCGGTCATTCGGTGACGCATTCCCGAACGGAGACCCGCACGGCCATCGGGTAGCACACGAGCGGATCATCAGCAACGCCGGCCAGTGGGATGCACTCAAGCGCGGAATCGTCGAGAAGGTCATCGGTGGCGGCATCTGGGCTGCGATTGGATTCGCTCTGCTGGCCATCTGGGACGCGATCAAGCGGGAGGTGAGCCGGTGATGCTGGCGCTGCTCAACCGCTTCGCCCCGGCGCTCGGAGTGGCGATTGTGGTGCTGCTGGCCGCGCAGCTTGAAGAGCGATTCATGCCGGTGATTGAGGACTTCAAGGTCACGCGCATCGAGCGCACCGATGCAGGCTGGCGAGCTTGGGGCACCTATCGCAAGCAGCGCGTGTGTGAGCTGGTCAGCACCAATGTCGTTGCCTACGGTGACGGCCCTGCCAAGCTCCTGCTGCAAGTCAAGCCGTTCGATGCGCCTGTCGGGCTGATCGAATGGGGACCATACGACATCCCTGCGGCCAAAGTGCCGTTTACCAGGGTCCAAGTCATAAGCACTCACCGCTGCCACCCTCTATGGGCGCAGCAGGCGGTCTACTTCGAGATCAGGGCTGACCAGCTACCATGATGCAGCAGCTGCGGAACCTGCTCGACACGCTGTTGATTGGCGGCAAGATCAGCCTGTGGCAACTGCTCGATGTGATCGTGCTGCTGGCCAATGTGGCCATCGGCGTCGCGGTCGGCGTCATCATCTGGAAGATCCTGCGAGGCAAGTGATGAACCCCATGATCCTTGGCCCAATCCTTGAGGTCGGCAAGACCCTGCTCGACCGCTTCGTCCCCGACCCTGAGGCCAAGCGCCAGGCCGAGATGGAGATGGTCCGCATGGCTGCGGATGGCGAACTCAAGCAAGTCATCGCGCAACTGGAGATCAACGCCCGCGAGGCGGCGCATCCTTCGGTGTTCGTGGCCGGCTGGCGTCCGTTCTTCGGCTGGGCTGGCGGCTTCGGGTTCCTGTACGCGACCATCGGACAGCCCCTGCTGGCCTGGGGCGCTGCGATCAAAGGGTGGCCGGTGCCGCCTACTCTGAACCTCGACCTGCTGTGGGTGGTGGTCACCGGGATGCTGGGCATCGGTGGCCTGCGGACCTACGAAAAGACGCAGGGCGTGGCGTCGAAATGAACCTCTCTCCGCACTTCACGCTTGCCGAGATGACCGTCTCGGAGGTAGCCGCACGGCGCGGCATCCCGAATGAGCCTACGCCCGAGGCGCTGGATGCGCTCTATCGCACGGCGACGGGGCTGGAAGCGGTGCGAGCCGTGCTGGGCAAGCCGATCATCGTGACGAGCGGGTATCGCTCGCCAGCGGTGAACCGCCTGGTGGGCGGCCAGCCTTCATCGCAGCATCTGCGCGGCGAGGCGGCGGACTTCATCTGCCCGGCCTTCGGGACGCCGGCCGAGGTGGTAGCGGCGCTGGTCAAGTCGGCGGTGCAGTATGACCAGTGCATCCTTGAGTTCGGCCGCTGGGTGCATATCAGCTTTGCGCCGGCCTTTCGTCGCATGGCGCTCATCATCGACGCTAACGGAACGCGGCCTTACGCTTGACGCTCGGAGGCGATGACCTCCCTGCGCCACGCCTGCAACGCCTCGCGCCGCTCGATGCAGGCAGCGGCATGATCAATCTGCGCCTGCTTTAGCGCGGCATAGCACTCGGCGGCGAACTGCGCGAGGACGGTATGGTCCCACTCCTCGAACTCTGCTACAGTCATGTCTCTCCTCTCTGTGCTTGCCGGCGCAACGCCGGTTTGACCCGGCTCCGTGCCGGGTTTCTTTTTTACACGATCAGCCCGGTCCTGCGCCACCGCTTGAGCGCATGGCCCACGGTACTCGGCACCACACCGTACCGCTCGCCAATTTCCTTGTGACTCACGCCCTGCGCTGCAAGGCTCGCCACGGTCCTCGCATGAGCGACACCCATCCTCGCCCCGGCAATGCGCCCCGACGCGCTGGCGAGGCTCCTGCGCGGTCCTGTGGGGTATCTGCCCTGCTGTGCCAACCAGCGGGTCATGTCGGCCCTGGTGCCTGAGAGCAAATGCTCCGGGTTCATGCAGGTTCTGCGGCCGCAGGTTGACCAGGTGACCGGGCGCTCTGGCATCTTCTTGCCACGCAGTTCCAGCAGCAGGCTGCGGGCATGGCAGCGCACCTCGCGCTGGTGCCAGCAGACCACCGGGTAGCCGTCCGAGTTGCAGGCACCGGCCCAGATGTGGCACTCGTCCTCATGGCGCACATTGGTTGTGAGCCACTCCAACATCTGAGCGCGGGTGCGGTGACGGTAGATGCTCACCGACGCGCCTCCCGCAGATCGGCAGGATCGTGTGCCGACAGGTCAAGATCCAACGCACGAATCTCAAAGGTTGACCAGCGGTGCGAGTCATCGGTGCGGCAGTGCCTGCGCCTACGAACCCACCCGTTCACCAGCAGGCGGCTGTCGACGACGATGGAGTCCGAGAGGACCGTCTCGGCCTCGCAGTAGGGGCACCAGCTCATGCCATCACCTCGACATGGCAGGCATGGTGCAGTCGCGTCTCCCGATGCTCGCCCAGATGCAGCACCCGGTACTCGGTGCCCCAGCCGGTGCGCGGCGTGATGCTGATGAGGCGGTATCGCTCTCCGGTGCGCAGCAGCACGAACTCCTGGCCCGGTGCGACTTGGCGCAGGAATCGCCTCATGCCTGTTCCTTCAGGACAGCGATGGCATTGAGCAGTTCTTGCGCGGCGGCCTCGGTGATGTAGAACCACCCGCTGCTGCCGGGTTGGTCCAGCACATATACCGGCGTCTCTCCGGGTTCGCCGTCAGCGTCGCGCCAAACGCGGATTGGCTCCTCG
>Ga0070749_10001045_pt1 | contig 18752 bp, 26 predicted proteins | sample VirMetDEL_Nov_18_FD_75180 | JGI IMG/M metagenome (GOLD analysis project Ga0070749, IMG submission 75180) | Aqueous microbial communities from the Delaware River and Bay under freshwater to marine salinity gradient to study organic matter... | ecosystem: Environmental > Aquatic > Marine >...
AATATCCATACGGGGAAACCTGTGTTGGAGATAGACCACATTGATGATGACCCATACAATCATTCTCCTGACAATCTCCAAGTGTTGTGTCCTAATTGCCACGCAATGAAGACACTACCACCAAGTAAAAGTAAAGGTGGTAGATACAAGAAAGGGAATCATCCCAAGTTTAGCCCAAATAACTCAGTGGTAGAGTAGTACGCTTACACCGTATTTGTCGGGGGTTCGATCCCCTCTTTGGGCATGTTACACTTACCTTATGAACAATGATTATTGTCAGATGCAAAGAATGCAACAAGGAGATCAAGAGCGATCACCACCCTCACAGTTGTGGTTGTCCTAACATGATGACAGTCACACAAGATAAAGTCACAGCAGTTGACTTGTCTAAGGTTATTATGGTAAAATCACATAGTAAATCATCAGATCATGTTCTATCAGATCATGACTTGATGGAACAAGAACAAAGGAGACAAAGAAAGGTCAGAAGACTGGACTTTGAAGTCCGATAAAACAAGGAAGGTCAAGCCGATAGGTGACGGCAGCGCTCTTGAAAAGCGTCGAGATGTTAAAGTCCTTGGGGGTTCGACTCCGCCACCTTCCGCCTTCTTAACTAAATAATGGTAGATAAAGTTGTTTTACCAATATGAAAATACATAAGTGTAGTCACTGTGGTGAAACTGATCCATCTAAGTTCTACGGTCACAAAAAGAGTGTATGTGGTGAATGCCATAACAAATACACTCTTAAATTGGGAAAGAAAAAACGTAAGTTTATTGTAGAACAGATGGGTGGAAAATGTTCTTCTTGTGGATTTGATAAGTATCAATCTGCTTTACAGATGCATCACCTCGACCCTTCAACCAAAGATAAAACATATGCTTCTATAAGAGGTTGGAGTGAAGAACGCATACTTAAAGAAATGAAAGGATGTGTGTTATTATGTGCTTGCTGCCACGCAGCAGTTCATGGCGGTGAACTAACTCTCGGAATGTAAGTCAGTGGTAGACGGCAAAGTTTGGGACTTTGAGGTCGCAGGTTCGAATCCTGTCATTCCGATTGAGGTCTTACCTCAAACTAAATAAATCAACTGATTAAATCCAATGATTTTTTATTCTGTTTCATACTGGCAGGATCACTGGGATGAATTGATAAAGAGAGTAGAAGAAGGAGAAACGATAGGAGTTGATAATGGAAAAAACAAGGCAGTAATGGTCCCTCCTGATCAGGACTATGTGCATCAATATTACACGACTAACGAGGCCTCCTGAGGTTAGGGGGTTTCTGGTGAATCGTGGGTGAGTTCGATCCTCACCACCCTCATTGGACAGTCTCTAAACTGTCCACAGGGTTGAATCCTCTGGGTTCATTCCCTTATAATAAGAGAGTAAACAACAAAGGAAAATGACTGTTACTTCCAAGTTCAAAAAAGATCTTTCCACTCTTCGCTCAGCTGTGGAGGGTGTGTTCTTTCTGGATGTGAAGAATCCAAAACTTTATCGTAAAGTGCGCAAGTTCTATGAAAATGATGGAGTTCAATTCTCTGGTGATCCTCTGGATGACTATGACATTCTGATTGATTGTCTTGCAGAAGATCTTGAAACCGTTGAGGTTGGTTGATGAAAACTCTTCTGGAACGTGAAGGATATCGGTTTATTGAAGCTGGTATCCTAGAGATTAATGGTAAACCAGACTATCGTTTACAAAAACAAAATAGTTATACTAAACGATGGAATGACATTTATCTCTTTGATAATGTAATGCAATGTTCTCTAGCAATGGAGGATATTGAATATGCAAAATGGCTTGATCCAGATCGTGTTCCGTGTTATGTTAGAGATGATGTTTCTAAATAAATTAAGACAACATAAGAACTATGGCTACTAGAAAAGTAACATCCGAAACTGGAGCTTACATGTCCCAGTACGATCAAGAAGTTGAGAAGAGACTCCAGGCACTTGAGGGTGCCGTTGTTGACCTTAAGACAGCTTTTGAATCCCATAAGAAAGATTGTGCCACGGCACCTGCTGGTGCACCAGTCTCTGGTGATGTTGAAACTAAACTCAACACATTGATCAGTGTTCTCAAGGCTAATCCTAAGAACAACATTGATAAACTTTCTAAAGGAACTCTTTGATTATAAGTCACGGATGGACTCTAACAGCACTGGTCGGGAGCCCCCCTTTGGGCCCGCAGTTTCCCTGTTCTGTAAAAACAGGGTGGTGGAGCCGTTGACCTCTGGTTTCCAGTTTCCTAAAAACTGGTGGTGCGGATGGAGGTAACACTCCCGTCCTGTTTCTTAGTTCAGGTTCAAAACTAAGTGGCGTGCATGGAGACCTGCGTAGAGACCTTTAAGGGTCTCTTTTTTTATGTTGGTTGACATTAACACCCATTAACCTTATAATAAATACCAGGTAATTACTAAAATTGAATGTCTGAATATAAGAAAACAGCACTGGTACTGGGTGCTGGTGGGTTTATTGGAAGTCACATGGTAAAACGACTTCGTTCAGAAGGTTACTGGGTTCGTGGTGTAGACCTTAAGTATCCAGAGTTTTCTCTAAGTGAAGCAAATGAATTTATCTGTGGTGATCTTCGGGATGTGAGTTTTGTTCGTCGTTGTATTCGATATGCAGGACCATATAATAACTTCTACAATCAGATTGTAGATAAGTTTCTAGAACCTTTTGATGAGATCTATCAGTTTGCTGCTGACATGGGTGGAGCAGGATTTGTCTTCACTGGTGAGAATGATGCAGACATTATGCACAACTCTGTGACCATCAACTTGAATGTTCTTGATGAACAAATGAAGTGGAACGAAAACACAGGACAAAATAAAACAAAGATTTTCTATTCTGGATCGGCATGTATGTATCCAGAACACAATCAACTTGACCCTGATAATCCTGACTGTCGTGAAGAATCAGCATACCCAGCAGACCCAGACTCTGAATATGGATGGGAGAAACTATTCTCCGAACGTCTTTACTTTGCTTATCATCGTAACTATGGCATTCCTGTTAGAGTGGCTCGATACCATAACATCTTCGGACCAGAAGGAACCTGGGATGGTGGACGAGAGAAAGCACCAGCAGCCATCTGTAGAAAGGTAGCCACTGTTCCTCAGACTGGTGGTGCCATTGAGGTCTGGGGTGATGGTAATCAGACTCGTTCTTTCCTTTACATTGATGAGTGTATTGAAGCAACTCGTAGACTGATGGACAGTGACTTTATGGGTCCTGTGAACATTGGTTCAGAGGAAATGGTTACAATCAATGAACTGGTCGCTACTGTTGCTAAAGTTTCTGGTAAGGTAATTCAGAAGCGTCACAAACTTGATGCACCTCTTGGTGTTCGTGGTCGCAATTCCAACAATGATCTCATTCGTGAGAAACTTGGATGGGATTATCAACAAACCCTTGAAGAGGGTATTCGTAAAACTTATGAATGGATTGAGGCACAAATCAATGAACAGAATCAGTGATTATCAAGAACTCAAGGACAGGATTGTCACTTGGTTGATTCAATATGTTGAGAAGAGTCCTCTCACTTCTCTTGTAGTTGGTGTGTCTGGTGGAATTGATTCAGCAGTTGTTTCTACTCTTGCTGCTGAAACTAAACTTCCAGTTTATGTTGTAGGGATGCCAATCCTCCAAAACCCTGATCAAGAGAATCTTTCTGATGATCACCTTGATTGGTTGTCAACTACTTATCCAAATGTCACCAAACTCAAGTTTGATTTGTCACCAACCTTTGAAATGTTCCGTGCCAATCTTTCAGAGTGGGGTGTCAACTCTCATGCCCTTGCCAACACTCGATCACGTCTGAGAATGGTGACTCTTTATCAAATTGCTGGAGTCACTAATGGTTTGGTGGTTGGAACTGGGAATAAGGTTGAAGATTATGGTGTAGGGTTCTATACTAAATATGGTGACGGTGGAGTTGATGTTGCTCCAATCGCAGATCTCTATAAGACAGAAGTATGGGAACTTGGAAAGTTCTTGGGAGTTGACTCAAGAATTGTTGAAGCAAATCCAACTGATGGTCTCTGGGATGATGGAAGAACGGATGAAGATCAAATAGGTGCTACTTATGAAGCACTTGAAGAAGCAATGGAAACAGGAACTGGTTCTGCTGTGAGGATTCTTCATAATTTCCATCAAGCAAACAAACATAAGATGCAACCTATACCTACATTCAAGTTATGAAAATTGGTGTTATTGGGGCAGGCAGGTTAGGAATCTGTTTTGCCCTTCTCTGTGAACAAGCAGGTTATGATGTTCTTGTTTCAGACATTAGAGAAGACTATGTCAATGATCTGAATGATAGAAAGATCACAACAAATGAACCAGAGGTTGAAGATCTTCTTAGAGTTGCAAAGAACTTTAGAGCAACCACTGATAATAAAGAAGTGATTGATGAGTGTGACCTGATCTACACACTTGTTGCTACTCCATCATTGGAGGATGGTTCTTATGATGTCTCTTCTGTGTGGAGAGTTCTTCAGGACTTTGAAGGTGTAAAGAAAAAGAAATACTTTGTGGTTGGTTGTACAACTAATCCTGGTGACTGTGAAAACTTCTCATCACAACTTCCTAACAATGTAAAGGTTCTTTATAACCCTGAGTTTATTGCACAGGGTTCCATTGTGAGTGACCTGAAGGGTGCTGACATGGTTCTCCTTGGAATGGACGATAGTGATGATAAAGTCTTTGTTGAAATTAGAAATCTTTATGAGAAGATTCAAACCACAAGGACAATTGTCTGTTCAATGTCCACCAAGTCAGCAGAGATTACTAAGATTGCTGTGAATTGTTTCCTCACAACAAAGATTAGTTATGCCAACATGTTGGGTGATGTTCTGATCAAGGCTGGTTGTGGTGATGAAATTAGATCTGTCCTCAGTGCTGTTGGATCAGACACACGAGTGGGTCATAAGTATCTAAATCATGGTTTGGGTTATGGTGGTCCTTGTCTTCCTAGAGACAATAGAGCATTTGCTCACTTTGCAGAATCTGTGGGATTGAAATACAATCTTGGTTATGTCACAGATGGATTCAATAATGAACATGCAAAGATTATTTGTGACTATTGGGACACATTGAATAAAGATAAGAAACCTTTCTATTTTGAATACATTACCTATAAGAAAGGAACTGACATTCTTACAGAGAGTCAACAGTACAGACTCGCTCTTGATCTTTTGGATAGGGGTTATAAGATTTACATTCAGAATGATAGAAGAGTAACACCTCAAGTTTCAGAATATCTGGACAATACATATGGTGATAGAGTAAGATTTGTAGACAACAAGGACAACATCAACGAAGGCCTTTTCATTATAAACTTATGATTGGATATGATCGTCTCGGAACAAATGGTCGTTTTGGAAACCAACTGTTTCAATTTGCAGCACTAAGAGGTATTGCTGCACATCATGGTTATGACTGGTGTATCCCTCCAGATAATCATGACACCTATGCAAACTATGGAATGCATCATCCTTTCAAGATGAAGCATCTAAAGGAAAAGAACATTGGGTTTATCAACAACAATGTTACTCCTAATGCAATGTTCAGTTATGGAAATTTGAAACAACTGAATCCACAAACAAAGAATGTAACTGAATCTTGTTATAACTTTGATGAGGAGTTGTTCAATAACTTTGAAGATAACTGTAACCTGGATGGTTACCTACAGACAGAAAAGTATTTCAAACACATTGAGAATGAGATCAGAGAAGATTTAGAATTCAAGGATGAGATTCTTGAACCTTGTAATGATTTTGTCTCCAACTTTGAAAACATTCTCTATCTACATGTTCGTCGTGGTGATAATGTGGGTCGTGAAGATTATTATCGAATGATGTCTTTCGATTACTATAAGAGAGCACTGGAACATTTTGATGATGATGCTTATGTTTTGGTTTGTTCTGATGACCCAGTTTGGTGTTCACAACAAGAGTTCTTTGAGGATGATCGATTCCTAATCAACACAGATGTTCCTGAGTATGAACACTTTTGTATGGAAGGTGACGGAAAACAACGCAAATCAAAAGTTCCATACACTGATCTCTGTTTGATGTCTCTATGTAATGGTGCAATTCTTTCCTCCTCTACACTGGGATGGTGGGGTGCTTGGTTGCAAAAAGGTAGAACTAATCCTGTGATTGTTCCTGAACACTTCTATGGCCCTGTTCTTGAGGCGGTAAATAACTGTTGTGATCTTTATCCAGAAGATTGGACTGTGATTCCTAATTGATATGAAACAGAATCTAAAAGACGTTACTTTTATTATTCCTGTCAGGATTGAATCTGAAGACAGGATGAGGAATGTTATTACTGTTCTTTGTTATCTTCTTTCCAACTTTGATACTAATATCATTCTGAAAGAAGTTGACAATCATTCAGTTTTCAAACAGTATTGTCTTCCTCAAATCACTGAGTATTTGGATGGTGATCTGAGTGGATTCAAACACATTTTTGAACAACAGGATCCTGATGATCCTATGTTCTACAGAATGAGGTATCTCAATGAGATGATTTACCAGGCAGACACTGAAATCATCTCAAACTATGATGCAGATGTTCTTCTTCCCCTTTCCTCTTACACAGAGTCACAAAGACTTATAATGAGTGGAGAACATGATGTTGTTTATCCTTATGGTAAAGGATTGTGGCAGAAGAAAATTTATACTACTGATGAAACAGTGTCAGAGTTTCTTTCTAATGATTGTGACTTCTCAGTTCTTGAGAAAAAGTTTGATCCTGATAATGCAGAGAGTGGTCATGTTCAATTTATTAGAAAGAGTGTATATGTGGAAGCAGGAATGGAGAATGAAAACTTTATCTCATATTCACCTGAAGATAAGGAAAGAATTCATAGATTCTGTCTGATGGGTTATAATGTAGGTAGAATTGATGACACAGTTTATCATCTTGAACATGTAAGAACACCCAATTCTTGGTTGACAAATCCACACATGCAAGAGAACTTCAATCTCTGGAATCAACTTCAACTTCTCAATAAAGAAGAACTGATTCAATATTATAAAGAACAAAAGTATCTCAAGAAATACAAATGATTGGTTTTAATTACCTAGGAAAACTAGGACAACTTGGTAATCAAATGTTTCAGTATGCAACAGTTGTTGGTGTTGCAGATAAAACTGGAACAACTTTTTGTGTTCCTCAACATACTGATGTTATGGTTGATAACCTGGGTAACAAACTCAGGATAGAACTTTTTGATGTATTTGATATTCAACCAGAAAAAGTTGGATTTATTGTTACTGATCGTAATTATCAAGAGAAAGATTTCACTTTTGACGAAGGTATCTTTCAGATTGATCCAAACCGTGACACCTGTCTTGTTGGATTCTTTCAGACTGAAAGATACTTTTCACACATCAGTGACAGAATAAGAAAAGAGTTTACTTTCAAACCCAACATCATTGGGGATTGTAATGAGATCTTGGAGATGTTTGACAATCCTATTGCTCTTCACATTCGTAGAGGTGATTATCTCATCAATGGTGGTAATCATCACAACCTTAGCAATGAATATTATGAACAAGCATTAAAGGAGTTTGATGATGATCGTCAGGTTGTTATCTTCTCAGATGACCCTGAGTGGTGCTTGAAGCAACCTCTCTTTGATGGTGATAGGTTTATTGTCTCTGAGGGTAATGGACCTTATCATGACCTCTATTTGATGTCTCAGTGTTCAGATTTTATTATTGCCAACTCAACTTATTCATGGTGGGGTGCTTGGTTAGGAAACAGAGGTAAAGTGATTGCACCAAATGTTTGGTTTGGTCCAAATAATTCACATAAATCTCTCAAGGATCTTTATCCAAAACACTGGAAGATTATACCTTACTCATAATATTCATTTTTAATTATGATTACTTTTGATATTCCTACATCTGGTCCTATAACTATTAGACCTACAATTACTCATGATGCATATCATATTGCATGTGAGTATGGTGAACCAGTCAAAGCAGTTCACCAAGGGGGTGTTACTTATTATTGGAGTGATAAACTGGGATGGGTTGTACTCTTGGAACAGGAAGGAAGAGTAACACGATACTCCAATCTTGGTGTGTTTGCACCACGTTCTCATGCGATTGAGGGAGATGTGATTGGTTTATGTGGAAACTCTTCTCCTTACTCTGATAAAACTTTTCTTCAATTTGAATCATTCTCTGATGAACCTTTTAGATTTTAAACTATGACTTGGAACATTGTAACTGCTGCATTCTCTGGACAAAAGTTCAAGAGAGGTCAAAGATTTCTTGATAAGATTGCGAAACCTCTTGGGGTCAGACACTTTAAGTTTGGAGATGATGATCTCTTCAAGTCACAGTTCTATAAGGACCATGAGGACTTCTTTCTGAACAGTCCATTGGCAGGTAAGGACAATAAGTTTGGTGCCTTTGTATGGAAACCCCAGTTCATTCTGGATGCAATGGATCAACTGGAGGAGGGTGATAAGATTTTTTATCTTGACACCTTGGATGTGTTTCACCCAGACATCTTTAAGTTTGTAGATCAAACAATGGGAGATGACCCTTGTCTTCTTGCAATGGGAAACTCAATCAATGGACAATACACTAAGAGAGATTGTTTTGTCTTCATGGATTGTGATGAAGAAGATTATTGGAATGTCAATCAACTAGAGGCAGGGTTCTCATTTTGGAGAGTCTGTGATGAAGCCAAGGAGATTCTCAAAGAATGGCAGAAGTGGTTGTTTGATGAAAGAGTGAATGGAAAACTCACTGACTTCTCTGGTAAACCACAACTTGATGGATTCAAGGATGTTAGAAGAGATCAAAGTATTCTTACAAACCTTGCTGTAAGGGATGGTTTATCAGTTGTTGGACAAGAACTTAGAAGTCTGATTGAAGGTAATGCAGATTACTGGTGGGAGAGGTATGCTAATAAACAAGTTCAACCTTATAGACCTATTGACTCCTTCATGATTCAACTAAAGGATGAAGTTGATTATATGAAACCTCACATTGTGGACAGTATTATTCTCACAGTTCACAATCAAGAAGGAATCATCAAAGATGTTCTCAAAGGAATTGAAGATAACACAACAGGAGAATATGAACTCATCATTGTATTTGATGGATGTACAGATTCATCTGAACAAATTACAAAAGATTATATTCTGAGTTCTTCTCTTGAGGAAAGAGTCATTTATAAAAATGCACCTAATGTTTTTGAGACCAAAGCAAATAACATTGGACTCAGAGAAGCAGTTGGTGACTATGTAATCATCATTCAAGATGATATGATCATCAAAGAAAAGGGTTGGAATCATAGAATGAGGAAACCCTTTGAGGAATTTAATGATGTTTTTGCTGTAACTGCAAGAACTGCACACAACTATAAGAAAGGATCTGCAACTCATCTAGAGACAGAGGATCTAGATAATTGTTGGTGTGATATTCTTGAATCCTGTGATGGTGCAAATCAAAACAACACACCTCGTGATGTCTTTGCAGTAAGGTCTACTGTCAATCGGGGTCCATTGATGATCAACCTTGAGGATCTGAGAGAGATGGATTATTTTGATGAAACATTTGAACCACAAGACATGGATGACCATGACTTGATGTTTAGAATGCATAAGAAACTTGGAAAGGTTTGTGGTTGTTATTGGATTGATTTTGATTCAGAACCAGAGTGGGGTGGAACCAGAAAAGAAACAGGACAACCAGCACCATGGTTGTTGAAAGCAAATCATAAGAATACTAAGATCTTCTATGAAAGGAACTCAGAGGAGATCTCTAAATTTAGAGTAGTGGAGGATCGTAAATTACCATGAGTTATTCAGAGAGATTCATGAAGGAGTTTCATGACAAACTCCTTACACCTGCAGGAAGAAATCCTGTGAGAGATAGAGCATCATCATTGAAGATTGTTTTTGAACTTCTTGATAAGAAGAAAACAAAAGACTTTTTCATTGTTGAAACAGGATGTATGAGATCAGATCATGGTCAACTTGCATTTGGTGATGATGGTTCAAGTACTTACATTCTTGATGATTTTATTAACTTCTATGATGGTGAAGTCGTTTCTGTTGACATCAATTCAGATAATGTGAAACATGCTCAGAAGATGGTCTCTGATAGAACAGAAGTTTATTGTAGTGACTCAGTAGATTTTCTTTGGAACATTCCAGCAAAGAAGAAGATTGACCTTCTTTATCTTGACTCATTTGATTTTAAACCAGATGATCCAATCCCTTCACAGAAACATCATCTCAAGGAACTCTGTGCTGTGATGAAGAATCTTAAAAAGGGAACTATTGTTTTGGTTGATGACAATGCAAACACACCTGAGTTTGAATGGTTCACAAAGATTGCTCAAGGCGGTAAGGCAGGGTTTATTAAAGACTTCTTTAGTTCAATTGGAATTGAACCAATTCACGATGGCTATCAAATCATTTGGCAGTTATGAGAAAAGGATCTGATGTAATCCTGGGTGCATGGCATGGAGGTCTTGGAGATCAACTTCAGTTTTCTACACTCCCAGAAGAGTTTTACAAACAACAAGGAAGAGAGACTTACATTTTTGAAGATGCACCATTCCGTAATCAGGAAATTTATGATTTAGTCTGGGGATGTAATCCATACATCAAAGGAAAGAAGAGTGGTGGTAGGAATGCAGGAGACCTTCCAGAATATAGAATCAATCAAACATGTGGTAATTGGATTCAAGATTGGGAAATAGTTCATGGTTTAGTACCATCAAACATTAGACCAAAGATCTATTATCCCATGATGAAATTACCAAATTACAAGAATACTATTCTTGTGGATCTTTCATCAGTGACTATTAATCATAACAACACTGGTTATGGTTATGATTTGAATGAAGTAGATAAGATTTATTATGCATTGAGAAAATCCTATCCTGATAAGAAATTTGTTGGGGTTAGATTCAAAGGTGTAAACTCCAATCAACATCATCCAAAGGTAGATGAAGAAGTTGTTTTAGATAACATCTTTCACTATTGTCATCTCATTAATTCTTCTTATGGTATCTGTTGTTTTTACAGTGGTGCTATGGCTCTTGGTGCTGCCATCCAAAGAAGTAACGAATTGTTAAAAATTTACTGTATCACCCCTCCTTCGGTGTATTATAGTGATAGGACCCAGAAGCAGGGGATCTTTTACTTTGACTATGTTGACTACCTGGTAACCGAATGATTGACCTTTTATTGTATACTGTGTTGGCAACCACCCCAGCAGAGTTGGAAGAGATCACAAAAGAGATTAACGAAGAGGTTATTCCACAGGAGACCATAGAGAAACCTGAGTTGGAACGTATCTTTGATCGGTTTAGATCCAATTGTGATGGCTTCTATGGTTGTGGTATTAGTTATCCAGGAGTGAATTGGTAATGTCTAGAAAAAGAATTTGTATCACTGGTTGTGGTTCAGGTCTTGGTAAGGCCATGTTGAACTATGCAAGAGAGAAAGGATACCATGTTCTTCCACACTACAGGACAAGTGATGTCAAAAGTAAGAACTATGTTGTTGGAGACATCACTGATGTAGGATTTGCAGATTATCTGAATTCTTATCTTCAGATTCATAACATTGATGTGTTCATCAATAATGCAGGAATCTATCTGGGTAAGGAGATTGAGAAATGTTCTGATGATGAGATTGCAAATGTAATCAATACAAACGTAACTGCTCAGATTCAAATCTTGAAGAGGGTTTACAGTAGGTTTAGGAAAATGAAGAGTGGATTGATTATCAACATCAACTCTCTTGCATTTCAACAACCATCTAAAAATGAAACTGTCTACGCTGCATCTAAATATGCATTGAAAGGTTTCTCTAAGGCACTTCAGATGGAGGCCATTGGAACTGGTGTAGATATCATTGATGTTCATCCTGGTGGAATTCAAACAAGGATGACGCAGAGTAGAGATAATTACAATTCAATGATGGACGTAGATGAGGTTGCTAAGAAAGTTATTGACCTAACAAAACGTGGTACTTTCTACACTAATGAACTTGTATTGAGGAAAAGAAATGCTTGCAGCCGTCCTTGAAAAAATTAATGAACCACTAGGATTGAGAGAGGTTGGACTTACTGAACTTAAGTTTGGTCAAGTTTTAGTTAAAGTTTTAGTAAGTGGGTTGTGTGGTGCACAACTTCATGAGATCAGAGGACACAAAGGTAACGAAAAGTTTCTTCCTCATTTGATGGGGCATGAAGGATGTGGTATTGTAGAGGAAGTGGGATTGGGTGTGACAACTGTCAAACCAGGTGATAAGGTTGTAATGCATTGGAGGCCAGGGTCAGGAATCGAATCCCAATTCCCCAACTATGTTCTTGATGGAAAGGAAATCTCTAGTGGAAAAGTCACTACATTATCTGAATATTCAATCGTTTCTGAAAACAGGGTTACCGCAATACCTCATCAAACTTCCCCTGTTCTTGCTGCTATGCTTGGGTGTTCTCTCACCACTGCTCTGGGTATTATTGACAATGAGTGTGACTTAAAGTTTGGTCAAACACTTGCAGTCATTGGTTGTGGTGGAGTAGGTCTCAACCTTATCCAGGCAGCAAGGATGAGATCTGTTGGAACCATTCATGCTGTTGATATCAATCAAAGTATGTTTGATCTTGCAATGGAGATGGGAGCAAATGATTTCATTTATGAGTGTCAATACATTCATGAATCTTGTGATGTGATTGTTGATACAACTGGAATACCTGAAGTTATAAGTGAAGCATTCAATAAACTGGCACCTGGAGGGACTCTTGTTCTCGTGGGACAACCCAAACCCAATTTATCTTTGGAGTTTGAAGGCCTCTCGTTTTTCGATGGACAGGGACGAACAATCAAAGCAACTCAAGGAGGAAGAACCATTCCTCAGTCTGACATTCCTCGCTACATCAAGCTTGCTGAAAGGGGAGTGTTAAACGTAGATAAATTACACACGCACACCTTTGAACTCAAAGATGTGAATGATGCTTTTGATTTGTTGAAAAGTGGAAATGCAGGTAGAATTATGGTGAAGATTAATGACTGAAATGTTATCTGAAAGATCAAAACAGGTCAGGCGAGATGCTATTGACCTGAGTTTAGCAAATGGTGGTTATCATTATGGGGGAAGTTTTAGTTGTGCTGAAATCCTTATCCAACTCTTTGATGAGATTATGGGTGAAGATGACAGGTTCATTCTCAGCAAAGGTCACGGATGCTGGGTTTACTATGTACTTCTTAGGGAACTTGGTTATAATCCAACTCTTGAAGGACACCCTCATTATGAACCTGAAAATGGTGTATGGTGCACTGCTGGTAGCATGGGTCATGGACTCCCTACTGCAATTGGTCAAGCTCTCGCCAGAAAACTTAGAGGAGATAGGAGCAAAGTATTCGTATTGATTGGTGATGGAGAAGCACAAGAGGGAACCACATGGGAGTCCCTTTTGATTGCTGGTCATCTCAAGTTGGATAATCTTGTTGTCATTGTTGATGCAAACAACATTCAAGGATCAGGTTATGTTCAAGACATCATGCCTGTGATTGATCCACTTGTCAATGCAGCAAATGCAGCACAGTGGGATGTGAGAATTATCAATGGTCACAATGATGATCTTGTCACTGAGATGAGAGATTCAAGTGAAAGACCTAAACTCTTTGTTGCTTCTACTGTGAAAGGTAAAGGAGTTTCATTCATGGAGAATGTTCCTAAGTGGCATTCTAACTGGTTGGGTGGTGATTATTTGAAACAAGCAAGAGAGGAGTTAACATGAGAAGAGCATTTGGTGAAACACTAATGAAACTGGCAGATAAGGATGATAAGATTGTCCTTCTGACTGGTGATGTTGAACAAGAGATGGAACCATTCAAGGAGAAGTATCCTAACAGATTCTTCAATCTTGGACTGACAGAACAAGCAATCACAAGTATGGCAGCAGGTCTTGCCATTGAAGGTTTTAGACCTATTGTTTATTCCATCACACCTTTTGTGATTGAGAGACCTTATGAGCAGGTGAAGATTGACATTGATGAACAAAATCTTCCAGTTATGTTGATTGGATATTCAGACTATCCTTCTCATGGTCCTACTCACAGACCACTAAATCCTGAAAGACTTGCAACTGTTTTCAAGAATGTGAAAAGTTTCTTTCCAACAGATCAACAGTCTGCATCTAAAGCAATGTTGGATTCATACATTATGAAAGTTCCTTCAATGATTTACTTACATAAAGATGGTCTACCTTTCTTCTAATGAACTTCATTAAATCAATTAAAGTCTATGACACTGAATTCACCAAAGTTAGAATTGGTGATGAAAAGGATGGAGGTTATGTTGTCCTTGATGAGATTTCTAAAAACACAGAAGTAATCTATTCTTATGGTGTAGAGAATAACATCTCATTTGAGGAAAACTTTTGTGAGAAGTATGGAACCTATGGTCATCTTTTTGATCACACTGTCAGAGATCTTCCTAATCAATCTGAAAACTGTGTCTTTCACAGAGAAGGGATTGGTCCTAAGAAAACAGAAACTTGTGACACACTTAGGAATCATCTAAGAATCTATGGTAATCCTGAACACAAGACCCTCAAGATGGATGTAGAGTGGTGTGAATGGGATGTCTTTGATAAGATGCCAGACTATGTTTTGTCAGACTTTGATCAAATTCTTTGTGAGTTTCATGTCATTCCAGTGAAATATAAAGACAGTCATAGTCCATACTTCACTGGGTTTCATGAATGTGTTTACTATGGAGTTAATCAGAAACTCTTGAAAAAGTATAAGAAAGTTCTGAAGAGACTCCAGGATCACTACTACATTTTTCATGTTCATTGTAACAACTCTATTCCTTGTAATGATTTCAATGGAGAAACAATTCCTCCATTGATTGAACTCAGTCTTGTGAATAAGAAGTTGGTCAAAGAACCTGAAATTTCTACTTCACATTTTCCTATTGATGGGTTAGACTTTCCCAACAAGACTGACAGACCTGACATCACTAACATTGTATGGAACCCTTGAAGATACTAATAATTGGAGATAGTTGTAATGATGTTTACACTTATGTGAAATCAAATAGACTTGCACCAGATAAACCTGTACCAGTGGTAGAGATTATTGATAAAACTTACACTCCAGGTATGGCAATGAATGTCTACAAAAACCTGGAGTCTTTTGGTGCAAATGTGGATATTATTACCAATAATAGTTGGGAAAACTTTATCAAAGAAAGGATTGTTGATAAGAACAGCAACCACATGTTTGTGAGAATTGATAAAGGCAATGTCACTGAATCTTTTCAATTTGATGTCAATTTGATTCTTTCTTATGACACTATCATCATCTCTGATTATGATAAAGGATTTCTAAAAACAACAGACATTGAAGATATTTGTGTGGTTCACCCACAAGTTTTTCTTGACACAAAGAAAGTTCTTGGACCTTGGGCCCAAGACGCTAAGTTCATCAAGATCAATAATTATGAACATGATAGATCAGAAAAGTTCATTAAATCATCACTACAAGAGAAAGTAATTCAAACAATGGGTGGAGATGGATGTCTTTATCAAGGTGTCAACTATCCAGTTGAGAAGGTTGATGTTATGGATGTGAGTGGTGCAGGTGACACCTTCCTTGCAGCATTAGTTTATGATTACACAACAAATCATTCTATTGAAGAGGCAATTCAATTTGCAAATAGGTGTGCAAGTCTTGTAGTACGCAAACAAGGAATGACAACAGTATGAAGGTTATTGTAACTGGTTCTAAGGGTTTTATTGGAAAGAAACTCAAGAGTGCATTAGAGAAGGTTTATGAGGTCATTGAGGTTGATTTCAATGACTGTTGGATGTTTCTTTCACACTTTGATGATTGGGATGAGGTTGAAACCATCTATCACTTGGGTGCAATCTCAGACACCACAGCTGACAATCCAATCATAGTGAATCAATATAATGTGACATTCACACTTTCATTATTTCAGATTGCAATTGCAAAAGGAATTCCTGTGAAGTATGCTTCATCAGCTTCTGTTTATGGTAATGGTAATGGTCCCATTAACTTTTATGCAATCTCTAAACTCACTGTGGATATCTGGGTTGAAGATCATCTTCAAGAATTTTCACACATTCAAGGATTTAGATTCTTTAATGTTTATGGGGATGGAGAGGAAGATAAACTGAAGAGAAATCAATCATCACCTGTGACCAAGTTCATCCATCAAGCAAAAACACAAGGAAAGATCACATTGTTTGAAGGATCAAATCATTCATTGCGTGATTTTGTTTGTGTTGATGATGTGATTGATGTTATGATGAATAATGATAAGCCCTCAGGTGTTTATGATCTTGGAACATCAAACCCTATTAGTTTTTTGAAAGTGGGTAAAATCATTTCAGAATGTTATAATGTTCCAATTGAAACTATTCCTTTTCCAAAACATCTTGAAGGTAAGTATCAATTTCACACCTGTGCAAATACAGAATGGAATCATGAGTTTATGAGTGTTGAATCTTATGTCAAAAATAGTTTGGGTTAATGGTTGTTTTGATCTACTCCATCCTGGTCACATTGAACTTCTTAGAGTTGCAAAGTCTCTCTCCAAAGGAGGACAACTTATTGTTGGACTCGACTCTGATCGAAAGATCTCAGTTGATAAAGGTCCAACAAGACCAATAAATAATTTCAATGATCGTAAGATACTTCTGGAATCAATTCGATACGTGGACATGGTATTGGGTTTTGACACCAGGGAAGAGTTGGAACAACTCATTGAAATGTACAAACCAGACATTCTTATAGATGGAGGAGATTGGAGGAACCATGATGGAGTGGGTAGACATTATGCAAAGGAAGTTAGGTTTTTCAACCGAATCGGAGGATACTCCTCCTCAGGAATCATCAATCGAATACAAGGCAAGTGATCCAATTAAGTTTGTCTCCAAAGGATGGGGATATGAAAAGTGGATTGCTAATTGTCCTGAGTATTGTGGAAAGATTCTTTTCATTGCACAGGGGAAGAGATGTTCCTGGCATTATCATCAAAACAAAGATGAGGTTTTCTATGTCCAACGTGGTGTAGTTGAAGTCATCTATTCTAAAAATGATAATGATGAAATCGCAGACAAGATTCTCTTATGTGAGGGAGACAAGTTTCATGTTCCTCGTGGAATGAGACATCAGATGTATGCTCTTAGGGATACAGAGATTCTTGAGTTCTCTACTGAGCATCGTGACGAAGACAGTCACAGAATCAAGAGGGGTGACTGATGAGATATTGTTTTGATATTGATGGAACCATTTGTGATACACCAAATGGAAAATATCACTTATCCACACCTAAACAAGATGTTATAGATAGAATCAATCAACTTCATGATGAAGGTCACTATATTATTTTCCAAACTGCTAGAGGATCTAAAAGTGGAATTGACTGGAATGAAATCACAGTTGCACAATTAGATGATTGGGGAGTAAAATATGACTGGTTAATGCCGATGTTCAGTAAACCTGATGCTGACATCTTTATTGATGACAAAGGAGTGAACATTGAGGATTGGATGAATGGATAGAAACAAATCAGTTTATAAACTCAAAGGGATTGGGCCCATTTATTATTTGAATCTGGATGGACAACCAGAACGTAGACAATACATGGAGGATCAATTCAAGTATTGGGAGATTGATAACTACACCCGAGTGTCTGCCTATGATGGTCGTGAAGATGACCTGAGTGATATTCTGAAGGGTCGTTATCCCGACATGATGACATCTGGTGAGATTGGATGTACCACCTCTCACCTTAAAGCAATTAAACAATTCTATGAGACTGGTGAACCCTATGCAGTCATCATGGAAGATGATGTTAGTTTAGACCTTGTAAGGTTTTGGAATTTTGAATGGAGAGATTTTTATTCTAAGATTCCTTATGACTGGGATGTGTGTCAGATTGCAATCATTTGTACAGGAGACATTCACATCAAGGTTCACAAGAGATTTGTGAATGAATTCTCCACAGCTTGTTATTTAATTACAAGACACCATGCTGAGAAACTAATTAGACTCCACTGTAGGGGAGACAAATACAAACTTGACAATGGAGTTAAACCAAGACCAGTTGCTGACGATCTTATCTACAATTCAGGTAACACCTATGCTCTTCCTCTTCTTCTTTATCGAACTGAACTGGGATCTTCTATTCACCCTGACCATGTGGATGCTTTCCACAAGGGTAATTATGAAGCTCAGTTAAACTTCTGGTCTCAGAAAGGAGCACAGATGTCTGCAAGTGACATTATGGATTATGATCCTTATCTGGGTCGTGTCACCACTTCCACACATACACAACCAGAAACTAAACAAGATTAGAATAATTTCTTATTATAAATAAACATTCGTGGGGACATTTCTTCACAGAATGAAACAAACAACCCTCAACTACTCGCGAGTTTGTTTAAACAAACAGGGACACGTCGAGTCCCTTTCCATCCGTGGATTTTATTCACGAGAAAAATAGAGGTATCTAAAATGATCAAATCTGTATTCGCAGCAACTGCTGCTCTGTCCATGTCCGCCGGTGCTGCTTTTGCAGGTCCCTATGTGAACGTCGAGACCAACGCTGGTTGGACTGGCGATGACTACACTGGTGCTGCTACCGACTTCCATGTTGGTTTCGAAGGTGACCTGGGTGAGGACGCTGGTTGGTACATCCAAGGTGGCCCTACC
>Ga0070749_10001049_pt1 | contig 18722 bp, 32 predicted proteins | sample VirMetDEL_Nov_18_FD_75180 | JGI IMG/M metagenome (GOLD analysis project Ga0070749, IMG submission 75180) | Aqueous microbial communities from the Delaware River and Bay under freshwater to marine salinity gradient to study organic matter... | ecosystem: Environmental > Aquatic > Marine >...
CAGACAGCAATTTTTCAAAGAACCTTACAAACCCTTGGTTAAAAACTTTTTAATAAGCTCTTTCTGTTTAGATTCAGGGAGCGAAAAGAAATGATTAAGAGCAGCTTCAACAATTGTCGTGTCAGACTGGTTAAATTTTTCACCTGTTTCACGAAGTTGGTCGAGGAGCTCAAGATGAAATTTAAATCCTTTTAGTTTTTTATTTGACATATGTTTATATGAGGTATATACTTGGTTAATATAAGGGATAAATTAATGACTGTTCAAATTGGCATAAAACTTGAACCAGAACTCTTAAAAGAGATCAAAAAATTCGCCCGTGACTATGGGACGACGGTATCAGCACTTATGCGTCAAGCGACAGTCGAGTTTATTAAACGAAGTAATAGCCTAGTATATACCGGAGAGTCAATAAAACAAGAAAGAAAGGTTTCATAAGGAGAGGTAAAAAATGGCTGAGAAAATAGAAAAACTTCATTTTACTCTTAAAGAAGCGGCTCAACTTTACGGGATCTCATCGAGGCATTTTTCGGAGAGAGTCCGAAATGGATCGATTCAATGCCCGGTTAGATTTTTTGATGACATAGCAAGACCTAAAAAGCGTCCTAGAATGTTATTCCCAAAGAAAAAATTTTTACTGTGGGTAGAGGAAGGAACGGGCATCGTTGAACCTGATGCTCATAAAATTATGAAAGGAAGGGGATAGTTTATGATGATGATAGGAATCGGTGGATTTATATTTTTTGTAAGCGCGTTTTTGACGAGTTTCACCCTTGGAAGAGCCTGGGAAAGGGCGAACATTGAAAAAGAAAGATTAGAGGACTTTTCATAATCCCCCCATCCAAACCCGACCCCTCTTCATTTCTTAAGGGGTGTCTTTCTGAGGCACTTGAGTGAAGAGGGGATTTTTAAGGAATGATAATGAACCGAGAAACATTACAATATTGTGCTTACTTAAAAGAGAATAAAGCTTTTTGGGAGGAGCTCATTGCAGCTGCCAAAAGGCTTATGGAAGGCCGTGAAGGCGATTGGGATGTTTGTGATGGTGGAGTGTTTCCCATAGCCGGCAGGCTCCCATCAGAAGACCCAGTGGAGGATTTTTTAAATGAATATTCTTTCCCGAGTAATGACGAAGATCTTAAATTCTTTACCGAAGCATTTCTCAGCAAAGTTGATCCTGTGGCTGTGTGTAGCCTTATTTGTGATGCCGCTGATGGCGGTTTCTACTTTAAAGATGAACATCAAGAAATTGACCGAATAATTGCGGGCTCGAAAGATAACGTCATTTATTTAGAGGCTTGGAACAAACGAGAAAAGAAAGAAAGGGTGGCTTCATGAGTTATTTAGCAGAAGATCAAGGGATTGTAGAATTGGCCCGTGAGAAAATTCGTTTCATGGATGAAGAAAAGATCAGGGTTAGAAAATTAAGCGATGGTGGGCATCTAGTAAAGTTTATCGTTCGGGTTGAGGATTTAAATAAAAAACGCCTCATGGCGAGTAAGACCGATGAGGCGAATGTTAACACTACTATCTAGAGGAATAGAATATGAATAAAGAAGAAATAAAAGTCAAAGAAAAACTAAAGCTGGTGCATCAATTGGAAGATGAGATTGAAGCGATAACGCCAAGGTCTATCTTTAAGTTGCTGAAGCCCTCGAAGTTTTTAGGCCTGAAAGAGCATCAAAATATGAGTTATTACACTCAATACATCGACATGAGGTTTAAGCGTTTTGCTAACTCATTGTCCATGATTGAGGATGCCATTTATGACCTTAGGCATGAGATGAATGAGTTTTATCAAGAGTTGAAAGATAAGGACGGGGGTGCGGCATGAGTGGATTTAAATATCTCAAGCCTGCAAAGTTTGGCGTGGCTTATCTTAAGGCTGGAGTTTTTGGATTTGCGGGATCGGGGAAAACCTTTACCGCTTGTGAAATAGCTCTGGGTCTTGCGAAGAAAATCAATGTGAATCAAGTTGCTTTCTTTGACACGGAAATCGGCTCAGACGATCAGATCAAAAAGTTTAATGACGCGGGTATCGAGCTGCTTGTCTACAAGGGTAGGGCGTTTAAGGACCTCTTGGGTTTCCTTGCAGAAGTTGAAAACTCAGGCGTCAAAATAGCTGTTCTAGATTCCATCACCCACGTGTGGCGGGAGTTGATGAAATCCTACGTGGAAAAGCTCAGAAGAAAGAACGGCCTTTATTTTCAGGACTGGGCGGCGTTAAAAGACGAGTGGCAACAGTTTTCGGATGTTTATCTTAACAGCAAGATCCACATCATTATGTGTGGCCGAGCTGGTTACGAGTACGACATGGAGAAGAATGAAGAGACCGGACGCAATGAACTACTCAAAGTTGGCACCCGCATGAAGACTGAATCGGAATTAGGTTATGAGCCAAGTCTTTTGCTCGAGATGGTCCGCCTCAACAAATCTGAAGTGTCGGGGAAACTGGACGATAAAGGCTGGATCAACCGTTGTATCGTTTTAAAAGATCGCAGCAACACCATCAACGGGGAGGAATTCGATTACCCTACCTATGAGAGTTTTAAGCCTTACATCGAGCATCTGAATCTTGGTGGAGAGCACATCGGCGTCGATGTGACCCGTAACTCCCAGGATCTTTTCGAGAACCCAGATTATTCCTACCACGAGAGAAAGAAACAGGCCGCTATTTTGCTCGAGGAGCTTCAACAAGAGTTGACCTTGCTTGGGTATGCGGGAACCTCTGCGGACGCTCAGAAGAGGCGTACAGAGCTTTTAATTAAGGTTTTTGGAACCTCGTCCAAGACAGCCATTGAGAATATGGATCTGGCGAAGCTTAAGGCGGGTGTGAGTGAGATTAAAGAACAAAGAGAAGCCGTCCAGGTAAATCAGGCGGCGGTTAAATTGGCAGTTAATGAATAGGAGAGAAAATGGCAGTAATATTTTCAGATCAAGAAGAACAGGCGTTTAAAGAGGCGTCATCGAATTATCTTCCCGATGGTGAGTACAGAGGGATTTTAGTCGACGCTGAAGCGAAGCTTATCGGACAAAATCGTGATAAAAAGTTGGTTTTGAAATATCAGCTTGAGGCCCCTGAGGAGCACATAGGAAAAACTCATGTTCATTTTCTGAATTTAGAAAATGCCTCTCAAAAAGCTTACGGTTACCTAAAGGGCGTCGTTGGGAAGTTTGGGCTTCCCACTGATGGATTAAGACTTAGGGACTTAGAGAGCGAAATGAAAAAGCTTTGTGAGTCTAAGACCGAGGTTTTGTTTAGTCTGATCCCCAAAGAATACAATGGCAAAAGTTACCAGAATACCGAGATCCGAGCGGTGAGTCGTGAGGAGTCTTTTGGGCATATCTCTGACGCTTTTGTGAACGGTCAGGGTGAGGATGATATTGGGTTTTAAGGTTTTGGGTGTGGTGAGGTTAAAATGGAAAATATGTCCAGGTATTGGAAAAAAGATAGATGGATTACAGTCGATATAAGTGATTTCTCTCCGCGAGATTTGCCCGAACATCCAGGATGCTATGTGGTATTTGCAGACTCAAAGCTAGCTTATATTGGTCAATCATTAAATTTAAGAAAGAGGATTCTAAATCATAAGATAGATTTTGCTAGATATAGCAATAATATCACTACCCCTTGGGGTTATTTTAAAGATGTCAAAATCAAAGTTAAAACCTTCAAGCGTTATGGAGAATGGGCAAAGTTAGAATTAAGGTTGGTAAGAAGATTACAACCTCCTTTTAATTGTGTGGGTTCAAGTTTAAAGCGAAGGAGTCGTAATGAAAACTAACAGTCCAGCTTTTCAATTTTATCCAGCTGATTATTTAGCGGATGAAAAAGTGCAGCTTATGAATCTGCAACAAGAAGGTGTGTATATTCGTGCGTTATCGTATTGTTGGCGTGAGGGCAGCATACCGTCTGATCCTCAAATATTAGCAACTTTAATAGGAAAGGGGTGCACGGAAGAAGACGCAAGGGTGGTTCAAGAGTGCTTCGTTTTGGATAAAAAAGACCATTCAAGAATGAAACATTTGCGTTTAGATTCTGAAAGAAAAAAACAAAAAAAATGGAAAGAAAAATCTTCAGAAGGCGGAAAGAAAAGTGGTGAGATTAGAAGAAAGAGAGATCTAGAAAATAAAAAACAGGAAGAATCTCTAGAAAAAACAAATAGTTCTGAAGCGAAGGGTGGTTCAACCAGATGCGAACCAACAAGCACCCCTCCGGTTGAACCAAAAGCGAACTCTTCTTCTTTGTTTTCGTCTTCTTCTTCTATTTCTTCTTCAGAGTTAAACTCCCAGGAGTTAATAAACTCCGAGAATAAAAACATACCTTTCCTAGAAAACACACCTTGTCGAGTTGCGAAAAAATCGCAACCTCGACGGGATTTTTCGAAAGAAATTGGCGGAATTTTTGCTTATTGGCAGGAGATTTGCGGCCATCCCAAGGCGATTTTAGACAAGAAACGTGAAAAAGCTATTCGAGCAAGGCTTGAAGAGGGTTACAGCCTAGAACGCATTCTAGCAGCTATTCGCGGAATTCGTGGGTCGCCGCATCACATGGGGAAAAATGAAAATCACACTGTTTACGACGATATCGAACTAATTTGCCGCGAAGGCTCACAGGTTGATAAATTCGCGGATTTGGAGGAAAAAACACATGGAACCTTTGAATCGGATCCTTGGAAAAGCAATAAAATCAGAAAAATTCTTAAGTTTGGAACCGGGGGCTCGTCTCTCGGGAGAGGTTTTTTCGAAGGGGATGGCAATCCTAAGCATGCACTTCGAGAACCAGGACCTCGATGAGTTTCGTCTTGCAGCTTGGCACCATGCTTTGAGGGATTTGACTGATGAACAATTTAGAATTGGTCTTAGGAAATTCCTGACGATGCACACTGACATTTACCCCAACACAAATATCCCTGCTTACATTCGCCAATATGGGCTTTGGGATGAATTTAAAAATCCTAGCAAAGCCGAAGCTTGGGGTTTGGTGATGAAAGAAATATGCAATGTTGGAGGTAACTATGGAATCCCAAAAATAAAACAGCGTGCAGTGCAAAAGGCCGTTGAAATTCTTGGCTGGGCAAACATTTGCCAAACTGAAAACCAGGAAGCTACTCGAGCTCATTTCTTTCAAATTTACGAGTCTCTAGTAAACCGTGAAAAACAAGAAATACTCGCATGTGAAACTTTAGGTGAGGCGTAAGAAGGAGTCAGAAATGCCGCCAATAGCTGAACTTGAATTTGAAAGCGGAATGCAAAACTTAAGTAAGTTTTTTAGAAAGAAACCACTGGAACCGGCTCAGGTAGCCATTTGGCATGAGAAACTCAAATGGCTCGATCTTCAAGATTTCCAGACGGCTTTAGATGAAATAACCACATGTGAGAGAACTTTCCCAACCCCTCAAGTAGTTTTAGATTACGCCGATGAAGTTAGAAAACGACGATCTGAGACTCAAAAAAGGATTGAGAATAATACCGCTAGAGATTTTTTAAGACCAGAAGCTCATAAGCCAGGCATTGCAAGAGACTCCGCGCAGTTCGTGAATACTCTCATGAACATGCCTCCAGGCACCGTTGAAAAATTCGAGTTCGAAGTTTCCGCTTTAAAGGTTCTGATGAAAAAATATCCAAACGCGGAATTTAATATTCACTACCAAGACGCCGTTAAAAGGCTCAACGCAAAGCTTGCTGAGCTCGGGAAAACGAACGTCATGCCCCTTGAAGCAGAAAAGGAAGATCGTGAAACCAAATAAACCAAAACTCTCCGAAGCCGCAATCACCAAGCAGATCCGCGACTACCTCGACGTGAAAAAGATCTTTCACGTGAAGCACTGGAGCGGGCCGATGAGTCATAAGGGAATTCCGGATATCATTGGGGTGATGCCTGGAGGGAAGGCTCTTTTGATTGAGATTAAACGAATAGGCGGAAAAATTTCTGAGGAACAGAGGAACTTTCTTGAGAATGCTAAGGCTCTTGGGGCGAAGGCTTTTGTCGCCAGATCTGTCGAAGATTTAATGAAGGAAGGACTTTAAATGAAATACCTAGTAATTAAAGATTTTATTGATCTTAAAAAAGGAGAAATAATTGATGGGAGAGAAAACCCACGTTGGGTAAAGATCAAAGGAGGGTTTGTCATAAACCCTGCAAGTTATGAAGAGCATTTCCAACTTATTGAAGAAGATTAAAGAATGAAATACCTAGTAATAAAAGATTGTCCGGGGTTTAAGGTTGGTAGAATAGTTGAAGCTGTGAACACTACTTTAGGTAGGAAGGCCTATCTGGATCAGTTGAATTTTGATGGCGATGGTTATTTAGTAGGTTTGTTCCCAGAATATTTCAAACCTATGTGGTTTAATTTTGGTGATAAGATAAGACGTAAAGATTGGGATGATGATAGATATTTTATACCAACTAGATGCAAAGTTGATATAAGTGGGTCTGGGGTTATTAATCCTTTATTTCTTGGGAAGAATGAGTGCAATCATGACCATTGGTATGGGGAGCTAAATCAAGATACCTGGGAATTTTATAAACCAAAATTTAATAATTCCGACCTGTTAGAATTTAAGTCATTTGTAGAATTAATAGAAGAATATATGACAGCCGAAAAAAACTTGAATAGAAAATTTCGTAAGAGGCCAGTGTGCATTGAAGCCGTACAATGGACAGGGAAGAATCTAGAAGAGATTCTCCAGTTTTGTGGCTCGGAAAATATTGGACCGATAGAAAGACGTCTAGATTATAAGCTTCGCATCAAAACTTTAGAGAGCGGGCAAGGCTACCATGAAGCCGATCATCTTGATTGGATCATCAAGGGAGTCAAAGGCGAATTCTATCCCTGCAAGCCTGATATTTTTCAAGAGACTTATGAAGAGATTGAAGAATGAAATACCTATATGAAAAAAAGACATCGCAAAAAGCTTTTGAAAAAGGATGCAGCTTATGTTTTATGGGTTGCAAAGGCTAAATTTGGATTCAAGCATTGGCAGATTGCGTTGTTAGAAGAAGCAAGATTGATGAAAATTTGTGATTCTTCAAGGATAATAAATGACGCAAAGAAATATCAAAAAGAAAAAGGAGAAAAAAATGAAATATGGTCAAGCAATGATAGAACTAATAGACAATAATCAACGATTACGTCGTGCAAAATGGGGAAAGGTTTTTCTTAAATCTGATCCTATTGCAAAACCTGACGAATTTCCAATAAACACACCAGTTATAATTTTAGTTGATTTGAATACAGAGCCTCCCACAAAAAGCCCATGGTCGGCTATTCAAGAGGATATGTTTGCCGATGATTGGTCTATATTAGAATAAATTTCCAAATAATAAATTGGAGTAATCTTGGACTTAAAAAAAACAGCTGATCAGGGGTTAAATGTTTATGTCTATGGTTGGAAAGGCTTGGCCGAATATTTTGGCATTCACAAAAGAACTCTTCAGCGCTGGGATGAAAAATTGAAAATCCCTTGGGATAAAAGTGGCCCAAAGAAAAATGACTCCGTTAGGATTCATGTTTGGACCGCTGACACCTATTATAAATTCTTCAGATCAAAAAAATAAAAAAAATGACATGCCGTACACATGCCATATTTGAGCTTTTTCGGGGTTGGTGTATATTCTCAAGGCATGATTCAAACCAAAACAAAAGAAGAACTACTCCAAGAAGCAATCGCCGAAGTTGAAGCCCGTCGAAGGGCTGTCATGGATATCATTGACAAGGCAGCAATAGAAGCGGCTCATCATACAGTTTCAACCATGAGTTTCGAAGGGACTTGCAAAGAAGAAATCGCATCTCGAAAACTTCAGTCCGAAGCAGCAGATAGAATCCTAGACATGGCAGGTTTTAAAATTAAGCGCTCAGAGCATTCTTTTGATCAAGAGAAACCTCTGGGCGTTGTTGTGTTACCACAGGTTTTAGAAGAGGATCTTTGAAAACATGCAAATTCATTGGCAGCCCCATTCCGGGCCGCAAACTCAAGCTTTAACGAGGCCAGAGTTTGAAGTCTTGTACGGCGGAGCCAGAGGAGGCGGCAAGACTGATGCGGGTTTTGCTTGGTTGATGAGGCATATCGATAACCCACGTTATCGTTTTCTAGTGATTAGGAGGAATGCCGAGGACTTAAGCGACTGGCTCGATAGAGCTAAAAGCTTTTACGCCCCGGCTAGGGCAGTAATTACAGGGCGACCAGCAACAATCCGTTTCCCAAGCGGAGCAATGGGAAGAGTCGGGCACCTTAAAGATGAGAACGCCTTTGATCACTATCAGGGGCATGAATATCAGAGAATTCTAATTGAGGAATTAACGCAAATTCCAAGAGAAGAAAGATACCTGAAATTGATTTCATCCTGCCGGTCAACAGTCGATGGAATTAAGTCTCAAGTGTTCTGCACGACAAACCCAGGTGGCCCAGGTCATCTATGGGTCAAGCAAAGGTTCCGAGTCAGCCAAGGTTCCGGAGTAAGGTACATTGATCCGATCTCAAGAAAAACCAGGGTGTTCATCAGTGCGAGACTAACCGATAATCCAACGCTAATGGCCAAAGATCCTGAATATGAGGCTTACCTAAGGTCATTGCCGGAGAAGACAAGAAAAGCTTGGCTAGAAGGCTCCTGGGACGTTTTTGAGGGTCAATTTTTCGATAGCTTCGACACTAACCTTCACGTTTGTCAGCCGTTTGAGATCCCTAAGGATTGGGCCCGATACATTGGGCTTGATTATGGTTATACCGCTCCTAGTGCGGTCGGCTGGTTTGCCATAAGTCCTGAAGGAATCACGTATCAATATCGAGAACTTTATCGGACGGGGTTGACCTTCGAATCTCTTAAGCAGGAGATTTTAAAGTTAAGCAAAGGGGAAAAAATCGAGTTGGCGATGGTTGACCCTGCTTTGAGGGCTAAAGGTCAAGGAACGGGGATTGTAGGGCTTGAGGAGCTTAATAAAGACCAGTCACAGATTAGTTTTATCCCGGCAGATAATGACCGGATCAATGGGTGGGGAAGATTAAGAGAATATTACCGGACTCGAAAAGATTCAGAGGGAAATGAATATGCATGGCTTAAGATTTTTAGCACTTGCAGGGAAACGATTAGATCTGTTCCCGAGCTTGTGCATGACCCCCATAGGGTTGAGGATTTAGATACTGATGGTGATGATCATTGCGCGGATATGCAAAGGTATTTTGTTATGGGTAGGCCGATGCCGGCAGATCCTAAAGATGCTTTCCTGCAAGAGGCAAGGACGATGAATCATCACTCTTACCAGTATCAGTTGAGAAAAAGGGTTATGAATGGGGAGGATGTTTACGAGGATTTTGAGTTTTTCGAGGAAGAAGAGGAAGACAATTCATATTAAGAAAAGGGATTAGATTATGGCTTTATCTATAGCAAGTGGGTCTTTAAAATATAATTCAGCTGGAAGTCGTCTAGGGAGGACTTTTAAAATTAACTTTGGTTCATCCTATATTTCCGGAGGGGAAAGATTAACGGCGTCATCTGTTGGGCTTACCTCATTTGAAAGCGTTATTATCGCCGGGGTTTCAGGAGGCTACTTATTCGAGCCTATTATTAACTCTACCGGAGAATATGCTTTGATCAAGGTGATTACAGGGGGCGGAAGCGGTGGAAGCGAGGTTGTCGTTTATTCTGGGGCTGATATTAAAGGATCAGCGAATACGAATTCAGAGAATGTGGATGCTGCCGCGAATCCTACAAATGGAGCTTTATTAAAAGCTCTGGATACTTTCACGAACTATGCCGGCACTATCGTCCCAACAATTAATCCAGATCGTTCAAGAAATATTGCAATTGTTATTAATAATGATTCCGGTGGCCCTTTGGATCTTTTTGAGGGAGTGACGACTTTTACCATTACAGGGACATATCGAGGCGCTGCGCAGGTTGAGCAAATTACTTTTACTTCTACAGCTGGGAACAAGACAATTGCGAATACCCAATTTCGTTACAAATACGGGGTGAAGCCTTTCACGACTGTTACAAACGTAACCTATGACAATGCGCCGGCAGGGGGGCTTAAAGCTTCTCTTGGCATTGGTTCATTGATTGGCTTGCCGAGTCTTTTAAAAACTCCAGCCGAGGCAGATGTGACAAATATTACTAAAAACGGGGCTTTTGTCCCTGTTGCTGGGCTGGTTAGCACAACAAATAACACCGTCAATTTAGATACTTTATCGGACGGTGACGATTTCGAAATCACTTACAACACTGCGAGCGGTGGAGAAGTCGCAAACGGAACTGATTTAAGCACATTAACAAACGTACCTGTGGAAGCGTACGGATATTAAAAAGGAGAAACGAAAATGGCTCTTATTGTAAACGAAGAAGTTTTTATTAGAGGTGGCGGACATTCGCCAGCTGATTGTGTTTTATACGGAACATTTGCTGGGACTGATATTGGAGATAGCCAAATTGAAATTATCCCCGGGGCAACAACAAACAATACCGTCGCGGAAGGCTCTTCTTCGATGACAAAGCTTCGTGGAATTACCTTTACATATATTGCGGGGGTAAATGCTACGGAGCAATATCCTAAAGCTGTTAAAAGTTTTGATGTTGTTAACCAGCGCGAAAAGTATACCGTCGATTTTATTGCTCAAACACGTTGGGCGTATAAACTTGAAGGTGTAGATAACGGACAGGCGCCTAGTGTTTAATAATAAATTAATCAAACATTTAAAAGATTCCCTCGAATATGAGCGAAAAAGAAACAGTGAGCTTATGGGAATTTTAAGTAATGTTGAAAAATATTTTGGAGAAGCGCTTCAACCTAGGAGCGCTTCTTATCCATCTCTTGATGAAGATGGATGGTTAGAAACGTATGATGATTTAGGTCAACGGGTTTTAATTAAACCGAACTGATATGAAAGAACTCTATAGCGAAAATCCTTTGAAAGCTTTTGGCGCCTGCCAGGAGCTCTTTACCGACTATCAGGCTTACATGAAGTCATGGTCACTGATTGCTCGTCGTTCTGTGGCTTTCGCTAATGGAGATCAAAACCCCTCCACCTATGGAGCGTCCTCGATCATCGTTAATAATCAGCCTGTGACAAATTACAAATTTGAACAGGAGTTTTTAGGTTATCAAACCAATGAAATTGAGCCTATTGTGCGCACTCTGCAATCTTATATGACTCGTTCGCGGCCTTCTGTGGTCGCTGAAAATGACGGGAATGATGAATCTGCAAAGGCTATCGCAAAAGTTTCTGAGGATGTTCTTAATGCTAAATATGAGCTGGATAATGAATTCTTAAGGTCAAGAGAGGCTTCGTTTTGGCTTCTGACTATTGGTAACGTTTTTGGAAAAGATTATTGGGATTATAATAGCGGGACCTATGTCAATAAGTTTAACGAAATGACGGGCCAGTGGGAGCAGAGCAATGAAACTAGCGGAAATAATTCCGTTGGTATTTTGACGCCGTTCCATATGATCCTTGATCATTCTGTTTTGGATTTCGAAAAACAACCTTATGTCGGCGATCAATATGTTGTGGATGTGGATTGGGCAAGGCAGGCTTTTGACATTGATCTGCCTGGGTATACTGGAAAGGCTTCTAAGATTGCTGAGAGCGATACCATGACCGACGTCATGATGACTCTTGAAGGGATGAAATTTAATGTCCCTTATCTTTCCAGAAATTCAAGGGATACTTCGGCGGCTAGAAACAAGACGTTGATTAAAGAACTATTTGTTCGTCCTAATAAGGATTTCCCAAAGGGAAGGATGATCATTTTTGCGGGTGATGAAATTGTCTATATTTCAGACGCGGAGATCGGAAGTCCTTATTTTATGCCGTTTGAAAGAACCATGTGGCATCCTTATACTTTCATGAAGTTTGAAGAGTATGTCGGAAGGTTTTTAGGTAAGTCTTTGGTTGAGCAATTGGTGCCGATTCAGATGCGAATTAATGAAATCAATAAGACGATTTTATTAAACGCAAACACAATCGCTAAGCCAAATATCTTTTACCCTGAAAAATCCATAAAAACGGGTGTGTGGGATGGCTCTGGATCAAAGATGATACCTTACAAACCTGGCATCGGTGCCCCTATACCGTTTAATGGAATCCCTTTGCCTGAGCAGTTCTTTAAAGAAAAACAGCTTTTAATTGATCAGATGGTTAGAATTGCAGGAACTAATTTTGTTATGCAAGGGCAGACTCCTACAGGGGTGACGGCTGCGGCTGCAATTCAAATGCTTTTGGAGAATTCAAATACTCAATACAGTGATTTAATGGGGTCGTGGGAGTATTTTCATCAACAAAGATTTCAGAAGAAATTGCGCCTATTGCATCGGTTCATGAGATATCCTGATCCTGCATTGCGAAAGAAGCTTTCGTTAATGTCACAAGATTCTTTTCGATATCAAAAAGAGGATTTTATCGGGGCAGAGGATCTTTCTGATGGGTTGAATATTGAAATCGAGCGCGGTTCTATGATTCCTAAAAATGAATCAGTAAAAAAGAAATCTTATATTGATTTAATTCAAACGGGAATTTTGGGCCCCGGCTTAGTTGAGGATTCTCCACGTGGTCAGAAGATGAGAGATGATCTTGTTAAGAAACTAGATTTAGAGCCTTTAGAAAACGAGCAGAGCGTGGAGCTTAAAAAAGCGCTTTGGGAAAATGGAAACATGGCTATGGGGCAACCTATGCCTATTTCGGAATTAGATGACCATGGGCTTCATATTTCTGCGCATAAACTGCAAGCTCAAGATCCGAATTTTATTGAGAGTAAACCTCCTGAAATAATCGAGTTAATGAAGCAACATATTGCCGAGCATCAACAACAGCTAGATTTACAGATGGAGCAGCAACAACAAGCCCAAATGGAACAACAAATGATGATGGCACAGCAAGGGGGGCAGCCGCAAGCTGCATAGAAAAGTTTTTCGGATGATCCACGATACGGGTCAATCGGGGTTTCCCACGATACGGGAATTTCGTCATACAAGACGCTAAAATAAAGAGGATATATGCAAGAACAAATTGAAAATTCGGTCCAGAATGAAGGCCAAGGCGGTTCCTTAGGGAACGAAAGCGTTTCGCCAGCGCAAGATATTGCTAATTCTTATGATAGTCAGGATAGTGATTACCTTGAATCTCAATCAAATTCGGAAACGGAGGATGGTGAGGAAGAGGTTAAGCCTATTCAGAAAAACCAGCGATGGGAAAAATTGCTTAAAGAGCGAAAACAGCTCAGAGAGCAATTAAAATCATTGCAGGAAAAAAGTCAGCAATATGAAAGCGATGATTTTCAGAAAGCAGCAATGGTGCGCGATCTTTTGACTCAGCGCCCTGAATATGCGGCTCTTTTGTATCATCTCTTTAGTGGTCGTGACCCCCACGAGGTTGTAGCGGAGCTATTTCAGAAAGGCAAACAATCTGAAATGACTCAACGGCCACTTGAAGAGGATTACGATGAAAGAACGGCCTCTTATTTTAAAGAGATCGAAGAGTTGAAACGTTGGAAAGAAACTCAAGAGAGTGAACGCCAAGCGTTCATGAAAGAACAGGTTCAGAATTATCAACGGGATCTTGATGTCGAATATGAAAAAAGATTGCTGGAGGATGGTTATTTAGATGAAAATGGCCAGCCTGTTGATGATAAATTTGTTAGTCTGATTGATAGTGCGACGAAAGCAATTCTTCAGTCTAGCGCAAAAAATCCAGATATCCCAACGATACAAGAATTTGATCAAGCATATTCCACAATGAAACAGTGCATTAAATACATGGAAGAGAAAATAAGAAGGGATATGTCAAAGAAGTCCGTGACGGATGTGCCTCCTTTGAGTGGGACTTCTAATGGTCAAATGCCTATAGGAAAAGGGAAAATGACGGATCATGATAGAATCATGGACGTTGCAAACTCTTTTTTTAGCTAGAACCTGACATAGTCTTCTTTTTTTTGATTCATAAGATCAATTGAGAAAGGCTATTTATGGCGAATACAAATTTAACTAATTTAGCTGGTGCATTGAAGCGGAATTATAATGACGGTTCCGATATTATGACCAACCAGCAGAATCTTTATGCTCCATTTTGGAATAAAATTAAAACTTCATCCTTAAAACCATCCGGTGATGGCATTTATAATTCGGTTGTGATGGAAGGTAACGAGCGTGGTGGTGCAATATTTGAAAACCAAGCGTTCTTTGAGCCTGATTCTGTAAAACCTGTTCAGCCGAGAATTAAATCAAAGACTGTTCAATGGAATTTTGAAATCACTGGTAAGGCAATTCGACTTTCTGCCTCTGACAAAGTTGCATTTGGACGAGCCGTTGATGAACAGCAAAAAGATAACATGAAAAGAATGCTGATGGATTTAAACCGTCAGGCGAATGGTACGGGTACAGGACAAATTTCTCTGGCGAATGGTGCTGGTGTAGGTTCCACGCAGTTGATAGTTGACGACCCATTCCCGTTCCGCGTTGGAATGCGAATCGATGTGTGGACAGCGATCAATGGCGTTAAAGAGGTCTCTGGGGTTCGTATTAATAACGTTAACTACGAAACTTCAACTCTGACCTTGGCCGTAGCTCAAAACTGGTCGGATAATTCTATTGTTGTTAAAGAATTAATCTTGGACGGTGTCAGCCCTGGAAACTTTAAAGAGTTGAATGGGACGCAAGCAATTGCAGACACCAACGTCTTTTCTACAATTTTTGAAGGTGTTGACGTTACTCAATATCCCATTTGGCAAGGAAATGTTGTTGATGGTGGTGGCGCTCCAGTGTCTCAAGATCTCTTACTTAAAACTAACAATCGCATTGCAGTTACTGGGGGAAGTACTCCGGACATTCTGAAGTCAAACTACGGACAGGCCAGAAACTACCAAGCTCAAGAATTGCCTAAAACTCGATATGAGCCAGGAGAAATCAAAGGCGGTGTTGTTGTCCTAAAATGGCAAAATATGGAATGGATCATTGATTGGACCTATCCTATCGGAGAAGTTGCTATGTTGAGCTCTCAAAATATTGAGAAGTTTCAAACTCGCGATATGCACTTGGCGGATGAAACTGGAAACACACTCTATCAAATCCCAGGCTATGACAATATCGGCGGATATTACATTTATGAAGGCGATATTGGCACTTGGAAGCGTAACGCTCATGGTCGATTAACCAACTTATTAGAACCTCTATTCTAATTAATTGGATGCCTGGGCAAGTCTCAGGCATCCGTTTTATAAATTTATGGAATTAAATTCTAACTTTCACGATCGGGCTGGGAACTTAATAGGCGAGACTTATTCTCTTATTTTGCAAGATCCTTTTTTTGAAAATAAACTCAGAAATTTCGACCCTAATTTAAGACTTACCTTCGATCAAATTCAAAAGAAATGGGTCGTTTTGGAAGCTGCTCCAGATGGCAGCGGATGGAACGTAATTCTTGCTTGCGAGGATGATGATGGAAATCCAAAGGCTCCTGGCGAATGGGTATTAAATCGCCTGTATGTTTATCGACAGAGATATGAAGCAAAAAGGGAAATGGGGATTGATGAATGGTTTAAGCGTTTAAAGTCGGATTTGGACGCTTATGTAGAAAAAAAAGAACAACAAATTTCCGACGATCATCAAGCAATGCTCAGAGAGGACGTTGTGCAATGGAGGAAAGCCGCTAAGGAATTAGAAGGGCTCCCCGTTTCAGATGCCACCGCAGGATATAGAAAGGTCAGTTATGAAAAAAATGATGAATGTAACTCTTGAAACTTATAAAACCCAATGTGACAGTTATCCTTTTATCTTTCCCAAGATGGGAACTTATAAAGAAGTAAAAGATGAAGTTACGGGAGAGATTGTTGATAAAATCCCCCTAAATATTGTTGAGGTTCCTGACAGATTAGCCCCCTTACTTTATGAACAAATGAAAAGCAAAGGCGTCTTTATTATTCCGGATAATCCTGAAGAATTTGAAGAAGCAAAACGCCAAGCGATGATTAATTATCTTAATGGACGGCTCAAGACGCGCATTTCTAACCATCTTATGCAAAAGGATGAGTATGAGAGAAAAGGCTCAACGTTTCAATTTACAGAGACTTTTAATGAGGCTTTGCGCTGGGATAAGGAAATAAGACACGTCCTTAATCAACAAAAGCCTATGCGTGAAAGCGGAAGTTTTCTTGATCATTTTAATGCTGAGCCTCTTCCTGAAATCAGAGAAGTTAAAGATGAAACTAAAGCTTCCGAATTTGAGGACTTTGCAAAATCAAAATATCCTCCAAGACGCATGCGCCCTGTAAAATCAACATCAGAATTAGAGGGAGCAAATGTCTGATTTAGGAACATTGGTTACACAAGTTCGAATGAATCTTCAGGCCACTAACGGCCTCGGCGAAGATCTGTTGTATAATACTGAGTACATTAAATTATTTATCAGTGAGGCTTATAAGCATTACTCAATGAGAATGCTTAATGAGGGCGAAGGATATTTTGAGACCTCTGTGAATTTGGCTATAACCGCCGGAGTTGCTGAAATTGATATTTCAGGACTTCTTCCTAAGTTTAAATCGGTGAGCGTATTATATAAACGGAGAACAATGGATTTATATCCATTGAAGAGGAACGAAAAGCGTTATCAACCGATTTATAATAATGGGGTTGGGGCATTCGACGCTTATTTGCCGGACTATAATCTTAGAAATCTAAATATAGTATTATTGCCCACGCCCGTTGTTAACGAGCCAGCTGGTCCGAATTCAGGATTAAAATTAGATTATAACTATATACCGATTTTCCCTGGAGCTGATGAGGGTAACGAATTCGAATTTGATCCGGTATTCCCAACAATATTTGAACCGATGATCGTATTATACGCAACAATAGCGGCTTTAGAAACAAAGGACGCTATGGGTGGAGTTTCGGACATTCAAAGTTTTAGAAGTCGATTAGAGATTTGGGAACAGCATTTTTCGGAATCGATGGCAAGATCGGATAGTGCGGAAAACGTGCCTTACCAAGGGTTAAGTTATTCATTTTATTATTAGGAGATTTTTATGGCTGGTCAAGCGGTGCATGTTATTACTCAGATAACCGATGATGATAGATTGGTTAACGGGTCGATAATTTTAGATGGAACTAATCAACAATTGGGAGATGCTTATTGCTATGATCTTCTCGTGCAATCTCCTCCTTCAAATGCTGCAAATGTAGAGTTAGGGGGAGAAAATCTAGTTGCCGGAACAAATGGAATTGTTTTGCAGCCTGGTGATTCAATGCCGATAAGCTCACAAAATATTTCTCAAGTCTATGTGAATGGCAGCGCGGGCGAAATTGTCACCTTTATGTATTTTACCTATAGAAAGGCGGCGCAATAATGACATTAGGACCAATTTTAAAAAAAGGGGGCGGCGGTGGTGGTGATGTCACTGGGGCTTCGAATGTCGGCGGCGGTACGTTTGAAAATTTTAAACAAAAAAACGGAACTGTTCTCGAATTCAAAACTTTTGGAAATGGGACAAATGGACTAGAAATAAGTGAGCTTGCCGATGTCTTCACCTTCAATCTTCAGCAGGATTTGAAGGATACGGCTTCCCCGCTATTTGCTAATCTCAACATTCGAGATAATGGAGCTATCCGAACAGGGCAAGTCAACGGCGATACATTATTTTTTCAAGCTTATGATGTTGATGGCGGGGTTTTTACAACTTTTGCAACCTTAACGGCCGGCAATGATCCTACTTTTTCTTTTCATGGGAAACTAGATGGAAATATTTTTGGAGACGGCTGGCAACTCCAACAGATGGGGGATATTGAGTTAGGTGATACTTCCAGATTAAAGCCTCTTTCAGCTGGAGGATCGCAGTTTTTCGTTTCTGCTTATGATGTTGATGGTGGTTTTGATGTTACTTTTATAACGCTGACATCGGATAATATCCCTACTTGTGATCTTTCTGATGCCGTGACTAAATCCGGTGGTTATATTTACCGCGCTGGAGGGACCGATGTGCCTGTCACTGATGGGGGCACTGGCGCGTCATCGGCATCATCCGCAAGAACAAATCTTGGTTTCGCTGATGGACAATATACTCCGACTATAACGGCGGTTACTAATGTTGCAGCGGCGACGGTCCAGGATATGAATTATTTAAGAGTGGGCGACTCCGTTGCGTTTTCGGGTCGATGTACGATTGACGTGACGGCTGGAGGTGTAGCAACAGAGGTAGGGATTACGATACCTATAGCAAGTAATTTCTCTCTGTTTACTGAATGTTCAGGAACTGCGGTTTCACCTGATCAAGCAGGTTTATGCGCTGCTATTCGAGCGGATACAGTCAACGACAGAATTTCATTAAGATATATTGCCGGCGCGGGGACTTCTAATTACGAATTTTATTACACGGGAGTTTATAGAATCCTGTAAAGGATGGAATGAATAATTATGGGTATTCCACTAGAAACAGTCCCATATTATGACAATAGTGGGGGTGTGGACCTAAAATCTTCCGCAACAAAAGTTTCAGAAGACACGGCCTCACAGACCCTCAATATTGATTACACGACAGACGGAGCTCTAGCCACGCGTCAGGGGTCGAATATTATTAACCAGCTTAATAATATCCCTCAGCAGATTCCTGGTGCTCCTAGGGGATTATTGTTTTTTGATTATCGTAAGTCTGATGGAACAAACACCCAGATTTTAGCCGCTGGAACAGATCTTTATCATAATTATCAATCTCCTGTTGCGCAGGGGTTTAGCTTTTCGAA
>Ga0070749_10001051_pt1 | contig 18696 bp, 20 predicted proteins | sample VirMetDEL_Nov_18_FD_75180 | JGI IMG/M metagenome (GOLD analysis project Ga0070749, IMG submission 75180) | Aqueous microbial communities from the Delaware River and Bay under freshwater to marine salinity gradient to study organic matter... | ecosystem: Environmental > Aquatic > Marine >...
CTTATCAGAAAATCGATCTGTTTATTGTTATTCCTGAAGGAGAAGGATACACAGATTTATTACAATTTTTTGACAAGTTTAAAGTTAATTTTACTATTGCTACTTTCCCAAGTTGGAATTTAGATTTAGTTCCTTACTTTCTTACTATTAAAAAATTACATCTTCTAAATATCCAACCTGAGAGAATAATTAACTTAAGTACAGATAGAAATCCTGGGTTTTTTCTTCATAAACCTCTTCATGAAATTCCATCTGGTTCTCATATGGAAGATAATTTGGTTAATATTGATAGACTTAATTTAAGTATTCTCAATCAGTTTATTAGTATGAATGATAAAATGAAATGGGATAAAGAATGTTGTTATATTGAAAATTACGACTATTTATTAAATTTGATTCATTCATATCCATTTGAACAAATTTTTAATAGAGTTCTTAAAATACCTAACAAATATCATAATTTAGTAACTGTAAGGTGTTCTCCTAACGATGCATTGGAAAGATTAGTGGGATACATGAAGCCAAGAATAAAAGAATCAAAAACACTTTATATTCTTGATGTATCAATAGATACCGAAGAAGATATAAAAAGATTAACAAATAATGTAAAGTACTATACTGGAGGAGAAATTATGATTTTCAATAAAGGTGAGATTAAAAGCATTAATCTCAGAGAAACAAATTGTTCTTATTACTTCCTAGCTCCAAAAGAAGCAATTAAGAAGCAAATTTGGTCTAGTGCTTTCAAAGAAGTTAAATCAGAAGACTACAGTAATTTTATTTTTTCAGATGAGAGTTTTAATGTTGAATGTAATATTGATGAGTTTTTAAGAAGGAGTAAATGTAAAAATTTAACATTTATCAAAAATAAAGAAGGATTTTCAGAATATCTGTTTAGTGTAGTGAAAGAAGATGTCCCTTTATTCTTATCCGAATTAAATAAAGAAAACGCTAAAGTCCAAGATGTTTACAAGAAAATGAATTTCATATCTTTATGGGAAGAAAAGTCTACAGAAAACGACGATGAAATAATTTTAGAATATCATATGGTAGATTATGATGATGGGTCTGATTTTTCTTTGGTGATAGATGAGTAATTGTTAGAATAATTATAAATAACTTTATAATTATAAAAATGTCTACTGATCCAAAATATTTAGGCCCGGGGTATTGGGCATCCTGGCATTTAAAATCCATTCATGCCGATACAACTAAAAAGAAAGCTGAAATAGCTAGAAATATTGCTCTTGATATTGCTAATTTTCCATGTCTAAAATGTAAAAATCATGCTAAAGAATATGTTTCCAGACACCCTCTCATGGATGCTGTAAGGGATAACAATAAATTTTCTATGTTTAATTGGACTGTTAATTTTCATAACGAAGTCAATGTCAGATTAAATAAGCAAACCTATTCTTTAGACGATGCTAAAGCTATGTGGACAGGGGACAAAAGTTTTTGTGTTGAAGATTGTGATCAACTAGATGTTAAAAAAGAAGAAGAAGAGAAAATCAGAAAAGAAGAAATTAGAAAACAAGTTATGGAAGAAATGCGAGAAGAAATTAGAAAACAAGTTATGGAAGAAATGCGAGAAGGAGTTATTTCAGAAGTTGTTGTAGAGAGTCAGCCACTTCCTGATTCTATTAAAATTGGTAAGATGTTAATTAAAAGATATTAAATGTAATATACTTTATATTTAATTTAAAGCTCTTCTGTTATTTTTTATCTGCCATAATGATATTAAAATCATATGAGACATAGTTATAGAAACTATTAATGGTATTATTTCTTTGTATATTTTAAACTTCCATGTTAGGTTGGTTAAACCTATGGAGCAAGAAAACCAAATTTTAATAGGGGTGATACCGTATCTATTATAAAATTGTAATAATGAAAGAGGTACATGTATTGTTATCATATATAACATTATTGTATGGTAAACTGTCAAATTAATATTAATTAAAAAACTTAGTATTGAAAATATAATTAATTTTTTATTCTCGGACAGAAAGATTGCAGCTATAGATATTAATCTTAAAAAGGTAATAAGTTCTAAGAAAAAGAAAGAAGACATTGGTGACATCCCAAACAAATAGAGAGTCTTCATCCAAACTTTTAACCCGTCTGTACATTCTACTGTATTACATAAAATATAGCAACCTGTCCAATTTACTAAACCACTTCTTTCTCCTGTAATTATTTGAAAATCTTTTCCGAAGTGGTAGCAAGATAAAATATAAAATAATAAGGTTCCTAATTCTGGATTGATTAACATAAAACATCTGTAAGTTCCAATACTTGCCAGATATAATAGTAAAATATTTAATTTTCTGTTCATGACAAATATATCTAGAAATCCGTGAGCTAAAACCGACGAAAGTAAAAAATCTCTGATCATTTCTGATTTAATAAAAAAATTATTAAAATGGAAACCTGTTTAGATTTTAACAATGTTTTAATTAAACCCAAGATGACCAAACTAACATCTAGAAAAAATGTCAATTTGATTAGAGAATTTGATTTTAAATATTCTAATCAAAAAATAAAATGTTTACCTATCATGGCTTCTAATATGGATACAGTTGGTACTTTAGAAGTTTTTGATACTCTCTCTAAATTTCAAATGATGACTTGTTTTCACAAGTTCGTTAAAGTTGAAGAATTTAAAACACATAGAACTAATCTTTGGGGAAAGGAAGATTTATTTGCTGTTTCAATCGGATTTAATGACAAAGATATTAAGAGATTAGTAGATATTTCAGAGGAGATTGATTTTAAAATGATTTGTATTGATGTAGCCAATGGTTATATGGAAAAATTTGTAGAGTTTTGTGCTAAAGTTAGAGATCATTTTCCTCATAAAATTATTATTGCCGGAAATGTTGTCACTAAAGAAATGACTCGAGAGTTAATTTTGAACGGAAAAGTAGATATTGTTAAAGTTGGTATTGGAAACGGAAGCGCTTGTACCACCAGAATCAAAACAGGAGTTGGGATGCCTCAATTAAGTGCCATTCAAAGGTGCTCAGAAGAAGCAAAAGAACACGGCGGGAGAATTTTGTCCGATGGTGGAATCACTTGCCCTGGTGATTTAGGAAAGGCTTTTGGAGCTGGTGCTGATTTTGTTATGATTGGAGGTCTTTTTGCTGGTCATGATGAAAATCCAGGAGAGGTTATTGAAGAAGACGGTAGAAGATTTAAATTATTTTATGGGATGAGTTCCTCTCATGCGATGAAGAAAAATTATAATAAGGTTAATAATTATCGAACTTCCGAAGGTAGATGTTTAAAAATACCATACAAAGGAAAACTTACAGATACTGTGGAGGATTTACTTGGAGGTCTTAGATCTACTTGTACTTATACCAATACTAAAAATTTAGAAGAATTAGAAACAAATGTTGAATTTATGCTGGTTCACAATCAGTTTAATTCTTCATTATTATAATTACCTAAAAATGAATTTTTAAAAAAAATATTGATAACAAAGGTCATCACAGCTACGATGGATTCTGATCTTTTGGTATACATCGTCACAGTTTACGTGTTCAACACCTTGGGCGACATCGAGTACGGTGAGCACGAGGTCACCATGTGGGAGGAGATTCCCTCAGCAACCACCATAGTCCTCATGACAAAGTTTGATGCTTTTGTCGCCGCCAGGAAGTTGGCAAACGCCAACCCACGTGAGCGCGTAGTCATACGTGAGTGCGTTGTTGGTCAGGATGACCAGATACGAAGCTGGTCCAATTACCCAGACTCGGACAAGTTCCTCCGAGAGACTGTGGTCGATAGCTATGGTGCCAACGGCGAACCACGTGAAATTCCCGGGCAGGAGGACAAGACTGCGTTGGTCTACACGGACTAACCAAAATATTCAATATTTTATATTGAATATTATGCCATTAATTCATTAAGAGCCGAAGTAATTTCGTCTACTCTCTCAACTCTTCTTTTAGAAGGAGGTTGAATAATTACTTCTTCTTCCATTTCTTCTTCTGAAGAAACTACTTCTTCTACTTGTCTCTTGACTTCAGGAAGTTCCCCTACCTTTAACTTCTTAACTTGTTTTTTAACACCCTCTAGCATGTGATTATGAGAATGAACAGTTTGAATATTCTCTTCTATTCTTTGATTTAATCTAGTGAAAACAACATTAGATCTTTTGTTATTTTCAGAGAAAGCTGCCTTGAAATCTTCTAACTCTTGTTTCATCTGAAGTAAAGAAGAGTTAGTTTCATTGAGCATTCTAATGGTATAAGCGGTCAAACTTAATAACCCAGCTGTGTTTATCCCACCCAGTACCAGAGCTTGTTGTTGAGGATTTTTAAACATTTTTAATATAAATTTTTTAAACAATGAATCTTTTATCGTAAATATAAAATGAGTAACAATGATGACATTATAATATCTTCTAAAAAATATTCTAAGTATTTAATTGAATATTTTCTTTTGAAACTACAACATGTTTACACTCTATCCGTCCTAATTACTATTTCTGTTTATTTTTTCATGTATAGGTCAGGAGAAAAGATACCACAAGACTATCTCATTGTTTTTATTGTCCTAGTCATTATCGGAGTTGTTTTTTCTCTTTTTGCGGGAATACATCACTGGCTTAAAAATGGTGACAGAAAAAAAGACCTTGAAAATAATTTTGCAGATGCCGATGATCAAAAAAGTGATTTGATAGAGACATGGTTAAAAAGATCTCAATTTATAATTGTGTCTGTTTTCTTCTTAGCTACTTCGATCATATGTATCATTAAATTAAATGCTTCTACTTTTCCTTCTAGTATGTCATACGGTTTGGCCATACCTTCTTTATTTATATTTTTGTATACACTTTTTGTATTTGTCTGGAGTTTTTATTACACGTCCGAAAGAAGTTTTAAGGTAGGAATTAAATCTCAAGTTCTGAAACCCAAAAAAGCTACAGATATAGCTCAAAATAGTTCGACGAATATATTTTAAAATAGATAAAAGAAGATTTGAATTATAAATGTCAATTTATATTAAAAATTTTAAGACTAACAGTATCCAAATAGAAAGTAAATTGAGAGTTAGTTCCTTTTTTCCAGAAGGTCTGAGAAAAATTATTCAAAATATCGTTCCTGATAAAAATTATGTACTCGGTGTTTGTTATAGTACAGGAGACGGACAGATATGTATTAGCGGGCACCCTAAAATAGGCGAAACCTTAGAAGAGGGAACATGTAGAGAATTAGAAGAAGAACTTTGTCTCAGATCTAAAAATATTTTAAGACCTTTAGAAAAAGTAGGTCTGAATACTTATTATTGTTTGAATGTCAGAGACGCATTTTTACGTCAAAATAAAGAATTGAACAGGAATAAAGATATTCCAGACAGATCAGTTATTTGTGTTTACGGAACAGAAAAAGATATTTTACTCTATCTGGCCAAAGTAAAATACAATCCTAACAACGATGATGGTATCTCTTCTATTTGGAGTACCAGCAGAGAAATTATTCTAAATTACTTAGACACCGGTAAAGGTGATTATTTACATACTATATATTCTAGTTTTATTTTCAAATAATTATTACTGATTCTGTAATAATTATAAATTTTTATACTCACACAAAACTATTATAATACTTCTATTATCTTTTTGTCAAAGAACAATAAAATGTAATAGTAAGAAGAATAAGAATACTGACAATATTTCATTCGAATAAATTCTTCCGATTTACCTTTAATATTTTTAAGAGATTTTAAATCTTCATAAAGATTTTCGTAATAATTTTCGTTAGATTTTGAAAATTTTCCGTTTTTGTAATTTAATATTGGTAATTTTTCAACTTCTTTTTTCATTTCTTCTGTGAATGAATTAAAAATCTTGATGATTTCATCTAAAGTGCTGATAAAGGATAAATTATCCATTTCTGATATTTCTTTCTTGTCTTTTAATATTTCTGATAATTGAAATACAGATTCAAAAAATAATTTAAGTTTATCATTGTTATTTTTCTTACAGTATAGTATAGAGGAAGTTATGATATGACAGTATTTCTTAATATATTTAATTACTCTTTCTAAGTCCTCATAAAAATTATTTCTAGCTATGTTAAGTAATTTTTCAATTGAATTTTTGTATTTGCCAAAAACAAGTTCATCATTAAATTTTTGTACCAAATGAGATATTTTAATTTTTTCAAAATTAAATTCATGGTATTTTCCATAACTGACAATATCTTTTTCTGTATCTTCTTCGTTAAAATCCAAACTCCCTTCGTAAAAATTATCTTCTTCCAGACTTTTGTTTAGTTCTTCTTCTGTTTCAACATCAAAATATTTTTTAATATTTTGTAGAGCTTTGAGAGAATACATCTCTTTAAATTCTGGTTTCCAAAACTTGTCCAGTTTGTAAAAAAGAGGATTGATAGTGTTTTTCTTTTTAAAAATATCTTCGAACGGATATTCCTCTATTTTTTCTCCAGACAAACATTTTAACAATACATCCGGGTGACTAGATTCAGTAATATCTAAATTATAAAATTTGAAAGCATATATTATGGACTGTTCGTTTGATAAAACAGAATGAGTGATAATGTAACTGGTTGTGATAGATTTAGATAAATTATCTAGACTTGAGATTTCAAATTTAAAATCTTTTTGATCAGTTTTATTTTTGTTTATTTTTATCAATTGAAACTGATCAAAATGAAGTAATTTATTTTTTACCTCTTCAATCAGTTCTACTTTTGGTCTAATCACATTTTTTACTTTTTCATACAGAGTTTCTATAGTATCCTCTCTGGATGTTTCTAAAGATAATTCTAAACATAATCTATATAACATACAAATGTCGAATGAAAAAGGAGATGTGTTATTTCTAGATCCTATTTTTTCTATTTCCAGAGAAGGAGACTTTTGAAATTGTAGAATATTTTTCACTGAAGATATCAAATTTTCAACAGACCATGGTTCTTCTAAGTCTGTCACAAAACAAGTTAATTTTAAAATCTCTTCCTGATCGTAGTCTTCTTTTTCTTCAAATTTTACAGAATATTCTTCTATGTGTTTTTTTATCTTTTCGTATTTTTTCTCTATCTTTTCTTTGTCAATATTTTTTCCTGTAGTGTTAAGTAAAAATATAATAACATCTAACGGAGTATTATCTTTTATTACAATGTCAGAAACTCTGGATATATTAATTAACATGTTTTTAAATTATTTCTTTTTTAAAAAGATGGGAGGTGGACCTAGTATTTTTCAGAATAGTTTTCAAAGTATAAATAATGATATCCTTCAACAATCAAAAGAAACTTGTGTCAATGTTTGTGTACAAAATGAATCTCTGACAGAGATATTCATATCAAATTCAGATATATCGGGTTCTGTTAATCTAAAAACAGGTTGTATCATATCCGGAGCAAGTTGTATTCAAAAGGCGTCTCTAAATGACAGTATTATAAATTCTCAAAAAAATCAGATGTCGGCTAATATAAGCGAGACAGCAGGTCTACTAACAATTCTAAACGATCTTGCGACAATTGGTCAAACACAAACTATTAATCAAAATAATTATCAAACAACAACAAATGATATCACACAAAGTGTTTCTTCTGTATGTAATTTTAGAAATGAAAGTAATGATAACACTAATGTAATAGATATTACAAATGCTAATGTCAGCGGTGCTGTGAATATTAACAAACAACAGGTTATTGGAAATAGCAGATGTGTTCAGGTTAACAATATAAAAAATTATTTACAGAATTCTCAAACAAACACTATGAAAGCTACAATTACAAAAACAGGATGTTGTGCTAATTTGTTCAGTGGAATCATTTCTATTATATTTCTAGCATTAGTTGTTAAACTTTTAGCAGGTATGATAGGCGGTAACAGCTCTGCTGACAAGCAATGTGATCCAAGTCAAAACACAGAAGGTCAAGATGAAAATGCTTGTCAGACATCACCTGGTCAGGATACTGACACTGATACAGATACAGATGATACAGATACTGACGCAGAAAATAATCCATATGTCAAAGCTTATAAAAACAAAAACACAAATCAGAATTGAAAAATAAATTATTAATAATTTATAAAAAATGGACCAATTAGAAGTTTTAGTAGACGTTCCTGACGAGGAACAAGAATTTACTCCATACATAAACATTGAACAGTTAAAGAATATTAAAGAAATTTCTCAGGTATTTCTTAAAGTCAATAATTATGATGCTTCAGATGAACCAGATGTTTCTGATCTGACAGAAGAACAATTTATCTCATTCATAAAAAATAATACTAATGATGAATTAGTAACTAAATTTAAAGATATGTTTGAGGAAAATTTCAGATCTATTATGTCAAACATCTATAAACATAAAGATTCTGACGATACAATTTTGATCTTTTTTCTACCTACCTCGGAATCCAAGAGCACAGTTGGAGCTGACATCATTAAAAATTTCTGCAAGCTTGTAGTGCTTTTTGGTTGTAATGATGGGGTTTTGATTTCAGAAAAGGACCTTTCTCCAACCGCCAAGAGAGATCTTGAAAATACAAACATTAAAAGTAATTCAAGAGAAGGAGTCTACAATGTCATTAGTTACACTGATGAAAAGTTTATCAACATAGTAGATCATTGTTTATCTCCAAAAGTACTGAAAATTTTTAGCGGGAAAGAACTTGAAGAATTTGAAGCTAAAAATAAGGTAGATAGTAATCTCTTTCCAAGAATGTTTGTGACTGATCCAGTTGCTAAGTTTTACAGAGCCAGAGTTGGTGATGTTATCATGATGAGAAGAAAAACCGGAACAACAAACACTCTGATCAGAGAACAGATTGTTTACAGGAAAGTTTTCTATGCTATCGAAAAAGAGAACAAAAAATAATATTTAATATTTCAAATATTAAATACAAAATCAAACAAATTCTTTTAATTTACCTTTCTTTTCTACCTCTACAAGAGACATATCCCATACACATCCACTACTAACATCTATAGTTAAATAAGATGAATAATATCTATAATCTTCAATAATACGTTTTCTTATTTTTCCATAATTTCTAAATTCTATCCCGCCGTAAATTTTAGCAACTTCATTAAAATCAATTAATCTATATTTTCTATCTTCAAATTTTACTAATTTTGAATACTTTTTATATAACTTTTTAACGTTTTCAAAAGAATCAATTACTAATATTTTACCTTTTTCTTTTTTGTCTAATGTTGTAAACATATTTCTTTTTACTTTAATTTCACAAACTACTTGGTTTTTAACTTTTTCCATTTCATTATCCTTGAACCAAAAATTATACCACTCTTTACCTAAACTATACCAATAACACTTGGGTTTAAAATCTATTATCTGTTTGTATTTAATATTTTTATCTAAATCGCAAGTTTTAGCAATTTTATTACGTCTTGGAAATCTCATTTTATTAAACAATAATAAAATGTTAATCTTCGATTTCTAATTCAGTTTCTGGTTTCTTTTCTCGTACATGAGGTTTTGGAACAACCACACTCTCTCCATTCATCACTTTCATCCAAGCATAAAATTGACAAACAGCATCTCCTATGTCATCTCCCTTTTTCATTCCTTGTAAACACATAATGAATTTTTCTTCCTTTTTACTTTTTCTTTCTTCCAACAAAGAAATGGCTTTTTCTCGACACCATTTTTTATAATCTGCTTTTTTCATTCCCTTTGGACAATCTAGTAAACGAGTTTTTGATTGAGAATTAAATTCTATCACTAAAGGTCTGTTTCCTTTATCTTTCAACTTATTGATGAAGTAAGTAATTAAATGTTGACCCATTCTAGTATTATCATAACTGATTGACATTTGAGATTCGATGATGATATAATGAGATGAAGAAAAATATTTTTCTGTTTCTTCTAGTTTGTCTAAAATTTTAGATGAAGAGATGTAATGATTTTCTTCTTTATTAAATTCTAAACGAGCTAGATACAATGAAGTTGTTTCTCCTGTATTTGTATTAACATAGCAAACATAAATTCCGCAATTAACTATTCCAGGGTCGATTGAAGTAATGATCAAATTTTCATTTCTCATGACAGGAGCATCTCTTGTATGAGGATTGAAACTGGCAAACGGGGGTTTTGAAAAACCAACCGGATTATTTTTATTAAATCTTCGATATCTTCTATAAGCCATATTTTCTAGAATATTTTATTTTGGTTATTAAATATTTTAAGAATATAAAAATGGTGTATTATGGATATTCATATTTCAGTGTATTTTTTATATTTATTATCTTTTTGTTAATATTTTTGATCTTGTTATTACCAAATTACAAGCAAAGAGATGTAGTTCCTCCGTTAACTTCTCAGAATTATGGTGTAAAATTTCCAGAATCTTACACTTCTAATACCACAGATTCCAATGCTGTCTTTCAAGATTTAATAATCATGGATGGAGAAAGCGGATCGGGGGGATCCGCTTTAGATTTTGGTGGTTCAGGAGCTGATGAGGTACCGGTAGATTTTGTCCCTGAGTATAAATACAAAAACAGTAGAATAACAGGATACTTCGTTCTTTATTTTGTCAATAGTGGTGTGGCATTAACAGCAAAACAAGGATTTTTACTGAGAGTTGTTAACAAACCTCTTGGATTTTCTGAGCCAGGTAGTAAATTAAATAATTACAATAATGGTTGGTCTTCTTTGACCATGTTATCTAGTTCAAATGACGGAGAAGTTCCCTACAAAGTAATTGTTCCATTCAACATACCCTCGGAAGCAAAGCACAAACTTACTGTTCAAATAGCTCCTATGCATTTTACCACATCATCTTTAAATCCAGGAGACCTAGAACTTAACAGTGCTTATGTTTATTACTACTAATATTTCTATAATATATAGAAATATTACGAATTGTCAATCAAATAAATATTATGTTCTCCGAAGTCACCAATTTTGTGATTCAATCTGAGGAGACCATTTCTGACAGAGATGATTTTGATGATACTATAATTTGACATTCCACTGATTTTAGTCAAAGCCTTGATAGAAGAAGAACTGACTTTAGTTTCATAATATTCTTCTGGATCATGTTCCACTTCGATAGTCTGATCTTTGGCTCCCGGAACTTCTCCCCAGCACATATCTTTTGTAATAGAACCTGTTCCGTTTCTCCCTTCAATCTTCATTCCTTTCGGGAATACTTTGAAAGAAGTATATTCAGCATCTCCTCGAGTCATCCCTTTCATGGTTGTACAAAACTGAGATATTTCTATCTTTAAGTTTGGTTTCTCTTCATCTTGATAATCGGAAACATCATAATGAATCTTGCGATATTTACTGGTAGTTAAACGAGAATGCTCTGTGGTCAGACCTTTAATTTCAATAAAAACATCATCGGATAATGTTGTCTTGTAAATCCTGACACTGTTTGATTTAGCGATAGACTTAAAAACAGATTTAACAGTATTAATGTTGAGTTCTTCGATATAACAAGCCGAGTCTTCTTCAGATCCTTTGATGGTAGCCAAATCTTTGTTCATGTAGTATTCAATAATGTCATCGGTGAAAATTTCAATATCGCTAATTAGTTTCATAGAATCTCGAGAACTAGATGTTCCTGTCCTGATTGTGATACCTGATTCTTTAAAATAAATAGGTATTCCTTCCATGACCAGTTTGTCATAGAGCTCAAAGATTTGCCTAAAGACATAACCATTTGTGATTTCAGCACTGTAAACTGTAATCGGTATTTCCTTAGGGATACTCTCGTGTTCTTGAAGATCGGTCATATTTTAGATAAATTTTCATTAAAAAGATTTTTTTTCTTATGTAGTAAAATCTAATGAAAGATGAATTTGAATAGTCTGAAATTGAAATTAGAAAAAAAAAAGTAGTATTTAAATCCGAGATGACCATGCCGGAAACCAAAACAGGTGTCGGGAGGTTTCCGACACCGTTCGAGTTAGAAGGTCCGAACTCCGTCAAGGTGGGTGGATATGAGGTTCACGCTACCGTCGAGTCTTTTCCGGTAGGGGAGGAAGTCAACTACGAAGAAATTGACTTTGAAGGAACGCCAGTCAGATTTCCTAGAGGTGTCCTTACTCCTGAAAATCTGGGAAAACTTTTGTCAGGAAATCTGTTGCTCCTGGTGGAAGTAGGGACGTTAGGCGGCGAGTTCATGACTACACAGGAAATATTCTTCCCGAAAGAGGGTGAGTGCAGACCTTACATATCTCCCAGGGATGTGATTTGGTTCGTCTGTATGATCGATGACACAGAGAACGTGTGGTACCAGTGTGTCGTGTGAATGACATTTTTTTGGTTTTTTATATATTCATAATTGATATAAAAAACTGATAATTTTTTTCTAAATCGAAACAAATTCTATTGATACGTTTGTTTCAAAAATAATTTACCCCAACCCCAAATAATATTTTTTAATTTAAAAGTGCACTAATAAATTTATATATTTACTTACAATTACCTAAAACTAATTTAATTCCGTCAGAAATTTCCTTTGTCACAAAGGAATTATTTTTAAACCTGCCAGGTGCGGCCTGTCTAAACCGGAAGTAGTTCTCAGATTTTTCAACACCTTTTCCATAAAAGGTTTCTTTAAAATCATGTTTACGAATCCATGATTTCGCTTCTTTCAAGTTATATAAATCTCTGCTTATAAGCACAGATTGAACTTTCAAAGGAGTCTTTTTTGTCATTTTATATAATTAATAATTTATTCTTGTGAAGTAGCTGCTTCTGTGGGTTCGCCTGGAACTTCAGTTTCACCTTCTTCAACAGTTTCTAGGGCTTGAGGTTCTTCTTCATCAATTTCTCCTCTTTCACCTCCCATGGCAGCCTGAGCACTAACCTCTTTAATGATATCTCCCATGGCTTCTAGAGGATTGCCTCCTGTTTTGATACTGTCAGAAATCTTAGAGAACACGTCTCCAAATTCTTTGCTGGACTTTTCATCTCCAGAAACTTTCTGCATCATATCACCAATCTGGTTGAAATCAATATTTCCAAGTAAGTTCTTGATCATTCCCATCGGGCCGCTCTCACTACCAGATCTAGGAGTCTCGTCACAAGATTCTAAAGATTCAGCTAAGATTTTCCGACTGTCATTGATAACATCTAACTGATCTTGTTCGGTAGTTTCTCGAATTGAATGAAAAATAACACTGTAAAGTCCTAGAAGAATCTTATTAGGATAAGGGAGATTTTCTCCTTTTCTCTCCACGCACGCTTTCACAGCTTCTGTGTAGACTTCCGAAACAGGTAAGAAAACTTTAGAAATCTGAAAATAAATACCGTCGGGGTTAGTTCTGATCTTAAAACTACCATCATCTTCTTCTTCTCTCTTTTGACATTTCAAAAAATCGTCAGAGACTTTACCATTAGCATCGATCAAGGGAGAAAGAAAAGACATAGAATGAGTGTTAAACAACGGGACCACTACCTTCTTCTGGAGGTTTTCAAGAAGAAGATCGTCTTCAGATACCTTTTCAAAAAACGAAGAGAACTTTTCTGTTTGAACATGACAAGCCTGTTTTCCCATCATAATTCTTCCTCTGGAAACATAACTCAATGTTTCTAACATTGAATCAATGAGAAATGTCATAGAGCTTTTGAAGTCAGAAACCATTTCTTGTTTGAAAGACATTTTAAGAGTTTCCTTTTTAAAGAAGTTAGGATATTGTTGAAACAGGAGTTTGAATACTTGAAAAAACTAAAATAGTAAAAAAGATAGTCAGTAAAGGTAATGAAAAAGTGAAAATTTCCCCAGTGTTTCTATATTTAGGAAATAAATAGATAATTGTTCCGCATATTCCAAGAAGAGAAAAAAAGACATATTGAGTATTTTGAGATGAAATATTGTCGTCGGTAATTGTCCATCCGAAGGTAAGAGCAAAAGCTATGAAAACAATATAAAAGAATATCTTTAATTTGTTCATTTTGTAAATTGTCAAAGCAAGAATCAAGAAGTAATCAAAAAGTAGAATAAATAAAGAGACTGTTAACATAACTTTTTTGGTTTTTGAGAGAGAATCTTTGTACAGTCTATCGAAGAAAAGTAAAAACCCTGTGATCATTAAAAATATTCCAATTAAATCTATCTTATCATAGACTAGAGCTTTCTCAGATAACAATATTCCGCAAATAGTATTAAATGGTATGATCAGTGGTGCATAAGATTGTAAAAATACAGAGTTCAACATTTTATTATTCTAATTTTTATAATACAGAGTCTAAATTAGAATAATAATAAAATGGAAGTTATAAATAAACATTATCTGTTGAACGAGATACCTAACAAATTAAAAAGATTAAAAGAGTGTGATATTAATCTAGTGAGAGATGAAAAAATAAAAAAAGATGGTTCTAATATTCCACTAAGTTTAAAGTCAGAACCGGATCCATATTTAATCTTATTTTATTATAACAAAACTGATGTTTTTATTTTGAAAAGATGGAAAGAAATAGCAGAAAATGAAATAAGGGTTTCCTATTCGAGAGGAGATAAAATTAATACCGGTTTTGTTAATTTAGATTATGAAAATAAAATTTTGGAAACTTTTAAAAGTCTTCCAAAATCAAATCCATTTTACTGGGCTAGATTGAAAAAAGATAATCCTAATTATTTCATAATTTTTTACTACAAAACTTTTCCTCAGTATTATTATAACGGGTATGTGAATAGTTTTTTAATAGAGCAAGACTTTGAAAATTGGGAAACAAAATTAGAAAATTCAGAAGATGAAAAGAATAATAAGTTCAGAAATATTTCGGATAAATATGTCGGAGACGAATCTCTTTACAAAGTTATTGAAGATAAAAAATTAATAGATAGTAAAGGGAATCTTTTTACTTTAAAAAAGAATGAAATTTATAAGGTCATTGAAGGGGTAGGTACTAGTGTTGGGATATCTGGACCCCTTAATATTTACAATTACAAATTGAGATCGGAATTTGATACTAAAGAATATGAAGGAGAGATTTATGATTTTGATACATATCTAAAAAAAATAGAAAGCGATACTTCAACTAAAAGAAATAAAAAAGACATTCAATTAGAATTAGAATTTTTCAAAGATACAGAACATGATAAGTTTACTGATTTATTTTTTGATTTAACAGAAGGTAAATTTAGCATCAGTTAATAAGATTATAGTATATAAAATGAGTGGAAAAAGTTATAGTTTTTTACCTTCGGATGATAAATTGATGAGGTTAGAGACATGTGATTTTTATTCTTTTGGCGAAGTTAATAATGATAAAATCTTTCAATTACAATGTTGTTTGAAAAAAATATTAAATCCAATACTGATATTATTTTATCACAACAGTACCCCAGAACATATATTGATCGAATTTTTTAAATCTAGTAGAAATTTAGAATTAAAAGAGGGAGAAGAGAAAGATAATTACAGAAATATTGATTTGAAAAAAGAAGATTTAAAATTTAAATTTGGTAGTATTAATTTAGATTACGAAAGAGATCTACTAGCTACTTTTGAAAACATAGAAACAGGTAATCCATTTAAATGGTTACAAATAGTTCCCGGAGATAAATATCCTTTTATAATTTTTTACTATCAAGGTCTGCCTCAGTATATTTATGAAGGAAGAATGAAATCGGAAAATCTGGTTAGCGAATTTAAAAATTGGTACAAAACATTAATGGTAGATAAAGATGAAAGTAAGGAAAAAAAATTAGATCAGGAAAACGGAATTTATCTAGCTATCACTGATGGAAAAATAGAATATACTTATGTTGATAATACTTATTCTCCAAACAAAAAGACTGAATTTAAATATTTGAGAGGGGATATTTTCAAAGTTATTTTTCTACAAGATTTTGTTGTCATGTCCAAAGATTTAGACATTGGTACAGATTATTTACCTTACACAACAGAAATAAAAGATGCAACAGGTACAATTGTAACTGATAAATTTGATAAAAAAATATTGGATGAAAATTTTAAAAAGGTCAGCGACAGGGAAGAAGAAAAAATAGACCAAGAAATGTTAACTAAATACCAGGAAATGTTTAAAATAAGTCATCCTTCAGGTAAGAAATTAAAGAAAGAAATATACTTAGATTATGATTTCCTGACAACTGGAAATGGAAATGATCAGTTCAGTAAAGATCTGAAAAACGTTTTAATCGAAGGAGGGATGGATAAAGATTTTATAAGCGATAGAGATATAGATGATGCTTCTAATAAAGAAAACAAAACAATGAAAGACTATGAAATATTGGTAAGTAAGAAAATCAAATTAAGACAAGCTCTGAAAACAATCATACGGTATATGAGAGACGAAAATAAGAAGATTAAAAATTTAGAATTATTACTTAAGATAAGAAGATTGGAAGGAACTCTTAAAAAAGATTTAACCGATCTGTTAGACAAAATGGATTCCTACATAGATAAGATTGACAGATTTGTGTTTTAAGTTTAAATTATAAACTTAAATTTATAAAAAATGGATATAGATAGATTAAATGATAATATCAATAGAAGAGAAGAAATCATAAAAGATCTAAATGAATATGTTCTCCAGTTATCTAGATTCACTCCATACATCGATGAAGCAGAATTCAAAGATGTGAAAGAGAGATTTAATATTATTAGGAAAAAAGTGTTAGAAAAATTAGATGAACAAATAGTTGGTGTGAAAAAAGATAAATTAAATGTTCTGAGACTGACTGGTTCTGCTCCGGTGTCAGGGATTATTGAAACACCTGAAGCTATTGCTGTAAGAGAAGAAATGGAGAGAGAATTGGAATTAGAAGAAGCTATTAAAATGTTTAAGAAATCAGAAGGTACTTCAGAAGAAATAAATGCCAGAATAAAAGCAAGTCAGGCTATTCAGAATCTTCAAGTGGCCAAACAGAAAGTTAAAATAGAGAAACAAAAAGCTTCAACTCAAGTAATTTCTACTCCTTCAGCGAATGTAATTAAAACTTCAATTTCTTCATCTACACCTTCAATTGTTGGAACAGTTCAAACTGTTTCAAAAACCAATGCTACGGTTCCTGTCGGAAATTTACCGTGTCCCAGAATACCTGGTTTAAAAAATTTTGGAAATACATGTTTTGCCAATTCTGTTATCTGGCCTTTTGTAGCTTTGGAATGGGACTCAAACTTTTACGGAATAGATAATAAACCTGGCTACAAAAATGGACCATTTTTAAATTTGATGTATGCTTTCAAACATGGGAATTACAACGATGTTATCGACCGGCATTATAAATTTGTCGTAAATCAGGTAAGAAAAGATGGTCAATTCAGAGGAAATAGTCAACAAGATGCTCATGAACTAATAACTTGGATTTTTAGCAAACCAGAAAACAATAATTGGATTACTAGATTCGGTGTTAAAGTTTTAACAGAAAGAAAGTGTGATAATCCAGTAGGAATCAGTGAGAAAAAATCAGTTAATCAAGAAATACAAATACCTGTCTCTAATTTTCCTGATAATACAACTCTTAACACATTATTAAAAAGTAGAGAACAAATAGAAGTTATAGACGATTCTAATAAATTTCGTGATTTGAATTGTGTTTCTGGAACAGAAACAACACAGGATAAATTTATCAGTTTTAAAAATGTAATAATGATTCAGTTAAAAAGATTCAAAACCAATACGGGAGGGATTTTCAATGATAAAATAAACACTCTCTTTGACATGCCCGAAGTTTATAATTTTGGCCAGCATCTGACACCTGCTGTCCCTTCCATTTACACGTTAGTCGGTTTCATTACTCACATGGGAGGAACTGGTGGAGGTCATTATGTGGCTACTATCAAAATTAACGGCGAGTGGATACATTACAATGATAACAGTACTCCTGTAAAACAAATTAACACTAAGGCTTTAAAAGATGCTAAAGATGCTTATATTTTTTTCTATAAGTCAGGGGGAAGTGTCGGCTCTCTAGCTGCGTCTGGTAGTCCAGGAGCTTCCTTAATATCAGATCCTGAAGGTGTTATTATACCAAAACCAAGTATTTGTCCCAATTTTTATGTTATAAAAGGCGGTAAAGGTATTTTATCCGGTTTAGATTCCAAAGGAGATTTTAAGAATATCATTATAGTAGATCCCTCAGGTACTGCCTTTTTAAACGGATCTACTGTCTATAGTGGCGGAGGTCTGTCGGGGGAAATTTACAATTTTTTTAAAACAGGAGGAGTGAAAATGGAAGGACAAGATCATGGATTGGGAAATATAACATATGGTCAGACTATGATTAATGAAGGCCCTTTCACACCGACCATAAAATTCATGATACATGCTACAGGTCCTGATGGAAATAGATCACCGAATAATAAAGAGGGAATTTTTTATAAAACTTTGCAAACAACAGTAGAAAATATAAAAACATCATTGCTGACAAAATTTGGAGAATTAAATAAAAACACGGAACTAAGAATACCACTGATATCCAGTTTTATATACGGAGGTCCAGTAGTAAAAAATAATTTAAAAACATATATGACAAATTACATAAATTACTTACAACGAGAATTATGCAATGATTTAAAAAACATGAAAGTAGTGGTAGCTTTATATACAGGAGAAGAACAAAAAGAGTTTGATGAATTATATCGAGGTAGAATGACATCTTCCCCTATAAGAATAAGAAAAAAAATATCGCCCACTTCCAAAATACTAAAAGATAGAAAGAAAAAGAAGCAGATGATTAGTAAGTTAAAAAAGAATA
>Ga0070749_10001052_pt1 | contig 18694 bp, 33 predicted proteins | sample VirMetDEL_Nov_18_FD_75180 | JGI IMG/M metagenome (GOLD analysis project Ga0070749, IMG submission 75180) | Aqueous microbial communities from the Delaware River and Bay under freshwater to marine salinity gradient to study organic matter... | ecosystem: Environmental > Aquatic > Marine >...
GATAAAATTCAAGGGGATAGAAAATGATCTTTCCAGTATTAGAATTAGAAAATATTGTTCAGGTAAACGACAAAACAAGACTTAAAGCAAATAAGTCCTATTCACCAGATGGAACTGCAATTACTTTAATTGAAATTGAGCCAGAAGCAGCCGCAGGGTTTATTGACGTTACATCAAGTCAATATCTTGACTATCAATATGCAACTGATGGAACTAAAACTGTTACACTTCGCATTAATGGTAGTGACACTGCAACAAAGACAATTGATGTCTTGAGTCAAGCAGGTGATCGTTTATTTAGCTCAGATGCCGAGTTAGTTCCACACGAACCAGACATTATGAATTACGTTAGAGCGGGCAGAAACAGCTTTCTCGACGTTCACAGGACAGCTCAGGATAGAATCTTAACTTGGTTAGACGAGCATCGCATTTGGGATATTAACGGCGACAAATTAACTAAAGAACAGATCATTAATTTAGAAGAAGTTAATGACTGGTCAAAGTTTTTAACACTGCGCTTAATATTTGAAGGTCTTTCTAACGCTGTAGAGGATATCTTTTTTGAGAAGGCAAACAGATATAAGAAAATGGAGGAAGCCGCTAGAAATAGAGCAGCTTTCAGACTTGACGCTAATAGTGACGGTCAAGAAGACGCTAACAAATTAGACTTTAGATCATTTAGGATTTACAGAGCATGAGTTGTTTAAGTCAGGTAAGAACATACATAAATAGTAGAATGGCAGTTTTAGAACCTGACTCTAAAGAATGGACTGATGCGTTTAATATTGAAAACATTCCCAGAACATTACTTGATAACACTTATCATATACTACTAGGCGACACTACATCATCCTCACAGAACGATCTTCACATAGAAGATTCAATGGAAGTTAACATAACGATATTTCAAAGGGCATATAATAGTCCAGTTGAAAGTAGAGATACTGTGCTAGATAGGGCACAATGTATTAAAATGGATTTACTTAATCCTAGAAATGTAGAAGCATTTAACATGGACATTGACGCTATAGAAGCTGTGTCAGTGATAACAGAAGAAATAGACTTAACAAACGATAACATTGTTAAGGCGACGATAACAATAACAGCGAGATTGTTCTACGGGACTATCTCATAACAAGGAGTAACTATGGCAGGTTGTTCAACTACCTCTTTTTTACTAAGTGCTGCCGATGTTTCATGGGGTCGTAGGGAAGAAACCTGCGTTACCGTAAACGTAGCAGCCGCAGCTCTTGATGGAAAATATTTTCTACTCGAAGGGATTGATGATGATTTCGGAACAGATGTTCCTTACTATGTATGGTTTAACCTAGACGCTGGATCTGTTGACCCTGCACCTGCTGGTAGAACAGCGATTGAGGTTGCAGTAACAACTGGTGAAGCAGCCGCTGATGTAGCAGCCGCTTTATTGGCAGCCGTTGAAGCGGAAGCCGCATTTAGAGCAAGCGCTGGAAGTATTGCTACACAAATCTCAATTCAGTCTGAATACAAAGGCAAAGTGGCAGCCGCCTCTGCTGATGTTGATACTACTTTTACATTTGAAAGAAATGTAGAAGGCGCTGGTGGGGATCTTGGAAAGACTTCTGGTGGTGTAGAAATCACTATGGAAACCACTACTGCACCAATTCTAGCAGACCAAACTGGGCAAATTGTTCAGGATGAATTCCTAACGGGTCAAACAATCGAAGTCTCTATGAGCCTTCTTGAAATGACAGAGGAGAACTGGGAAAGAGTTGTTGGTAGTGTTACAGGTGATGTTTACACTCCTGCTGGTGGTACTCAACTCGTAGGATTCGGTGAAGATAGACTATATGCTTCTCTCTTTGACCTTGGTGGTGAGCTTGTATTGCACCCTAGTAGATTTGCAGAAAGTGATAGATCTAAAAACATTACGCTTTGGAAGTCTGCGCCTAAACCAGCGTCTATTAACTTTAGCGGTGAAGAACCTCAGTTGATGGAAGTAACATTTACTGCACTTGCCGATAGAAGCATCCAATCTGCTATTAACTTAATGGCGTTTGGTGATAATGAACAAGATGTAAGGGCTTAATCTTTAGGAGATTAAAATGCAATTTGAAAAAAGAAAATTAAAAGCTAAAATTTACGGTCAGGACTATGAGCTAACTTTTCCTACCGTTAGGCAACAAAACGAGTATGTAAAAGCAATAAAAGAATCAGGTGAAGATAACGCTATGGATGATTTAACAAATCTACTTGAGCGATTAGGTTTGCCAAAAGACGTATCAATGGACATGGAGCTAGATCACTTGCTTCAATTAATGGACGCATTGGTACCCACTAAAAAAAAGTAACGCATGATGTGTTCTTTCGAGCAAAACTAGCTCAGTTTTACGGATGGACACATCATTATATTGAAGAGTTAGACTACGGAACCGCTTTAGAATATTACGAAGCGATAACCGTAATAGAGTCAAGGGACAGGATGGTCGATATGAATATAGTCGACTATCCTCACCTTAAAAATGATGCGAGAAGGAATATGCATCGTGAGTTTAAAAAACTTGCAAACCCAAAAGAACTTCAAAGGGAAATGTCATTTGAAGAGTTCGCTAAGAGGATGGGTATAGATGGCAAACGAAACAACAATTGAAATCCAAGTTGACCCGATATTTGGCTCAAGAGCTAAAAATAAAGTAAAGAAAGAATCGCAAAAACTTGGAGAAACAGCAGGGAAAAAATTCTCTGACTCTTTTGGTATATCTGTAAAAAGCTTTCTATCCATCGCTGCGGCTACAGCAGCAATTAAGAAATCATTCGACATTATGGGTGACAGCATCAGGGCTGCCGTAGGTCAAGAAGACGCTATCAACAAATTCAACTCTGCTCTAAAGATATCTGGTAGGTTTACCGCATCTGCATCAGAGGGTTTCCAGAAGTATGCTTCAAGCTTACAAGAAGTAACAAAATTTGGAGATGAAGTAATATTGCAAAACGCTGCCTTGCTTCAATCTCTTGGCAACTTAGATGATAAAGGGTTAAAGGCTGGAACTAAAGCCGCAATTGATATGGCGGCTGCTTTAGGTGTCAGCTTAGAATCTGCTATAACATTAGTGGGTAAGGCTGCCTCTGGAGAAATAGGGTCATTCTCAAGATACGGCGTTATAATTAAAAAAGGCAAAGACAACGCAGAAACATTTTCTAATGTCCTATATGCACTAAATAAACAATTCGGTGGAGCAGCAGAAGCAGAAGTAAATACTTATAGTGGCGCCGTTACGCAGTTAAGCAATGCTTTTGGTGACACCTTAGAGGCAATTGGTAGATTTGTTATAAAATCTCCAGCCGTGAGAACAGCTATAAATCTTCTTAAGGATGGATTTGTAGCAGCAACAACCGCAGCAGATAACTTCGCTATAAGCTTAAGACAAGAAAACACATCAGAAGTTAAGAAAAGAATAACTCAGCTAGTAGTTGAAATAAATGATTTAGAAGAAAGACTTAAAAGCACATCAAAGACAGATAACAGCTTTAGAGTTGGTCTATCTGGAAGCTCAAACGCATCAGCACAATTAACAAAGAGACTAGCTCAATCAAGAGAAGAACTTAAAAAGCTTGAAGAAAGATTGAAGTCAAATTTATCGACAGAAAGAGAAGCTAGAATTGAGACAGAAAAGAACGTAGCAGCGCAAAAAGCTAAAGCGGATGCAGCAGCACTAGCAACAAAACAAGAAGAGATAAGAAAAAAAGTTGCTAATGTAGGACTGACACAAGAGCAACAATTAAAAAACCAATTTAGAGAACAAGAAAAAATATTACAACAAGCATTTAATGAAGGTGTAATTACAGACGAGCAAATATTTCAAGAAAGGATGCTTGAGCTTAAAAGACAATATAACGAAAAAGTTAAAGAAATAAATAAGCAGCAGGAAACAGAAGCGCAGAGAAATGCAAAATCAATCAGCCAAACATTAAATAGCGGATTAGCAAGCGGTCTATCATCTGGTCTTCAAGCTATAGGTAGAAACATAGGAGAAGGAAAGAAGGCGTTTGCAGATTTTGGTAAAACAATATTAGGTATAGTTGGAGATTTGTCTATTCAGCTAGGTAATGCATTTATAGCCATAGGTATAGCGAAGCAAAAACTAGAGATTGCCGCGCCCGGAGCGGCTATTATTGCCGCTGGTGCTGGTCTAGTAGTAATTGGTTCTATCTTAAAGGCTTTCGCTAGTAAGTCAGGAGCAGGTGGAGAAACTAGCGGCGGCGGTGGTATTGCAACATCGTCCCCTAGCTTTGGTTCAGAACCTGCACCAGCAGAAGAAAGAGTTGAGCCACAAGCTGTTGCGAACATAACAGTACAAGGCGACATACTCGACTCAGAAGATACTGCTACAAGACTAGCTGAGTTAATTTCTACTGGGCTTGACCAGTCAGATATTCAGATTAGGGGTCGTGTGTGACAGTACAAACCAAATCACAATTTTATTATGTAGAAGATATAAACGAGACAAACTTTAGACTTGATTTTGATGACGGTCTTGGTGAAGTTACAGCAGAAGTTGACGTAGGTTCATACTCACCAGAAGAATTAATGGTAGCCTTGAATACAGCACTTAATTTAGCAGGAGATCAAGAATATACTGTATCATTTGATAGAGTAACAAGACTTGTAACTATTAGCGCATCAGGTAACTTTGATTTACTGATATCTACAGGCGGCTCTGCTGGAACATCAATATATGGCGTTCTAGGGTTTACAGGTGCTGACCTAACGGGGTCAAATTCTTACACTGCTGATAGCGAAATGGTAACTGTATATAGACCTCAATTTTATTTACAAGAATATACCGCCTTTGAAGACAATGTAGAGTCAGTCAGTGCCAGTATAAACGAATCGGCAAGCGGTAAAATAGAAGTTATTTCATTCGGTCAAAGGCAGTTTAGCGAATTTAATATAAAGTTTATAACAGACCTTGAAAGGTCTAAATCTAATATTTTAGACAATAACCAGAACGCAGTGCAGGAAGCTAGGGACTTTCTAAATTTCATTATAAAGAAAGGAAACCTAGAATTTATGCTTGATAGAGACAATCCAAACGATTTCGATACTGTACTCCTTGAGTCAACAAAGGCAAGCAGGAGCGGCACAGGGTTTCTATTAAAGGAATTAACAAATTTAAGTCTTTCTGGTTATTTTGAAACTGGTCGTCTAAAATTTAGAAAAGTATAAGGAGATACTGTGGCAGTAATAGCAGGTTCACCCGTATCGGCATCAAATACAAATGCGGCTTTTATTTCAAGGCTTGTAAATTCTAACACAGTTGGAAAACTGGATCTTGAAAACGTATCTACCTCTTCATTGTTTGACCTTCAAAGAATTATAAACGAAGCACTAGACGCTATTGGCGTTAATAATAAAGTTGCTACTGACCCAAACACTAACACTTACACAGATCAAAATAATATCCTAAATGGAGATTCTTATAAAACGGCAATTGATAAACTTGATATTGCTCTTAATGTTGATGCTATTAAAAGGTCGCTTCTAAGCTTTGCAAATGATGGTGACTTTGTAACGGCCAAAGGAGCAGCCGCCACTGGTGGAGATATTTATTTCAACACAACAGATGATGTTGTAAGAGTATTCGATGGCACATCATGGCAAACAGTTGGCTCTTCTCAGGCAATGGAAAGAGAAATTCCATCTGGAACAATTGACGGTGTTAACGACACATTCACTACTACATACGTTCCAATAAGTGAAGAGCATGTATCAGTTTATTTAGACGGATTGTTTGTAGACGATACTGAGTATTCATTATCTGGGCAGGATATAACATTTAACGCGCCACCAGAAGAAGGTCAGACAGTTTTTGTTTGGTACTTCCACACAGGCGCAACATCACCTGTTTCTATACCAACTGGAACCCAGTTTACTGAATACCATACAATAACAGCAGGTGAAGAAATTGCAGAATCTTTCTCACTGGCAGCCACCCCGGGAAATTCTTCGCTTGTCTTGGTTGACATTATCGGTGGCGGTTCGCAACAATATGCAGTAGATTTTGTTATAGCTGGTAGTACATTTACATGGTCAGGCTTTGCTTTATCAGGTGTACTAGAAGAAAACGATATAGTTAGATTATATTACATAGCATAAAAGGAGTTATGAATGGCGCAAATTAAAACAAAATTTTTAGAAGACTCGGCAATCACGTCCGATAAAATTAACGATGGTGCAGTAACAAGTGCAAAACTAAATGCTACACTAGACCTTCCTGCTGGTGCTACCAGAAACGGAAATGATCTTATTGATGCTGCTGATGTTGCCGTTGCCAATGGTGTTGCTTCACTTGATGGCTCAGGTAAATTACCTAGTGCCCAGCTTCCAGTTTCTACAGTTGAATATTTGGGAGCGTGGAATGCTTCTACGAACTCTCCGAGTTTAGCTGATGCTTCTGGGACAAATGGAGATATGTATCGAGTAAGCGTTGGTGGGACTCAAGACCTTGGTTCTGGTTCTCAAACATTCGCTGCTGGTGATGCCATTATTTATAACGGCTCTATCTGGCAAAAAATTCCTAGTGAAGATTTAGTTCAGTCTGTTAACGGTGCTCAGGGCGTAGTTGTTCTCGACACAGACGATATTTCTGATGCAGCCGCAACAAATAAATACTATTCCTCTTCATTGTTTAACAGTGACTTTTCTAGCAAAAGTACTACAGACCTTTCAGAAGGAACCAACCTTTATTTCACAGACGCTAGAGCTAGAACTGCTGCTGTAGCTGATGCAATTAGCGATGGTGTAACAAATATAGCACCTTCTTAAAATGCTGTATTTGATGCCCTTGCATTGAAAGCAGCTTCTGCTGACCTTGCTTCTACTGCTAATGCTCTTGGTGCAAGTCTAATCGGCGTTGAAGATAGTGGTGCTAATTTTACAGCTACAAACGTAGAAGGTGTACTAGCAGAACTACAATCAAACATTGATGCTGCAACTGGTTCTACAAACGCTCTTGAGTCATTTACTCTGGTTGCTGGCGATATTACGAATCAATATGTCGATCTAGCCCAAGATGCAATTGCTGCTTCTGTTAGAGTTCAAGTTGTTGGTGGACCTATTCAGGAACAAGGCGTTGACTACACTCTAAGTGGTTCACCTACAAGAGTCACTTTTGCAGGTCAGCTTGCCACTTCGGGGGCAGCAGAACTTATATCCGGTGATAAGCTGGTGATACAGTACGAGTTTTAATAATGAGTCAAATTACTGGTAAATTTATTGACGCAAACTCTTTGAAAGCTGAATCAAGCGCAGGGGACGGAAGCACTACAGCTTTCGTCCTTGGTAGTACGCCAATTAGTGGTTCGCACGTTGATGTTTTCTTAGATGGTTTGCATCAAAAAGTCACTACAGACTTTACAGTAAACACAAGTACAAAAACGGTAACTTTTACAACGGCTCCTGCGAATGGTCAGGAGCTTGTATTTAAGTACATAGCGAAGGTTTAATATGAGCAAAATACAGAGACAAGGCGTTAAAACAGACACAGAGATAGTCACAGCAGGAGGAGCTATTGCAGACCTCATAGGTGACGATCAGATTTATATATCTGCTGACTCAATAAACAAAACCTTAAAAAATGCTATTATTGATAACGACATTGGTGGTGGCGGTGGTGGTTCATTAACTGTTGAAGATGAAGATGCTTCACCTTCTATTACTGCAACTAAAATCATTTTTCCAGAAGGGACTTTAACAGAACCAAGCGCAGGAGTGGCTCAATATAATGGCGGAATAAGCGCAGCGCAATTAAACACTGTCAAACCAACAAGCGTTAAACTCTCGGGCAATCAATCAGTTGCAAATGGTGGCAATCCAGTTGTTCAATTTAACACAGTTGACAAAGACGACGATTCAAATTGGGACACAGTAAATTATAAATACATTGTGCCTGTTAGGGGTTGGTATTTGGTTCATTTCCAAGGGACTTTCACAGCTACGGCCTCGTCAATGGTTGGATCATGTTCAATCATTAAAAATGGTTCAACTGCACACGCTTCTTTTGATGTAAAAAGCACAATTAACAATGAAAAAACTTTCAGAATTACCAAGAAAATGTATTTACTTGATACCGATGAAATACAATTCAAAATAGATCAGGTTACAGGTGGCCCGTTAAATTTAATAAATTCGATAGGGTCAACATTCGCCGATATTTCAAGAATTGATGGAGAAAATTCTGTAATAACTCCGAGTACGGCAAACGCACCAATTAAATACGAAATAACTTCTGCAAATTCAATTCCAAGCGGCACCCTTGTTTATTTGGATTTTAATAACCTTGTATATGACAATGACTCATTGGTGTCTGGTGCCGGAACAGGTTCCGTAACAACATCTGGCACGGGTTGGAAGTGGACAGCGCCAAGGGACGGACTAATTGATGTAAATTCCATGGTTAGTTTGAATCATTCTGGAAATGCTGACCTTGATGAAAATTTTGGTATGAGAATAATGCTTAATGGTTCAACCGTTTCAAGGTTCAGAAGTAGAATGCAAGGATCGCCATCCGGTGACACTGTTCCCATGCAGATTTTCGACACAATAGAAGTTTCAGCTGGTAATATAATAGAGATAGCAGTTTCTCACTCGTTTGGTGTGTCGGTTAGCACATCTGCAAGTGATAAGGCAAACTATGTCACAATAAGATATTCAGATGTTCAATCATTAATAGCAAATCCGTTTCAGTCGAAGTCTCAAGTTAAATATCTTTCATCAAGTATCACTAATACTAATAACTCGGACATAGCAGATTTAAGATTTTCAAATTTAGAAATTGGAAAAACCTACGAGTTATTTCTACATGTATCGACATCACTGGTTGGAGGAGGAGCAAATGCTACTATAACAGCAACAAACAACTCGGTAACAGTTTTACATGTTCAAAGAGATGTTAACTCAAGTGATAATGGTCAAGCCATCCGTGACACTTCAAAATCAATTAGATTTGTTGCAGGAGCATCGACTGTAATTGTTGGTTTTTCTCAAGGTTTTGGTACAACTAGAACACTTAGAGGCAATGGTACTATAACAGAGACATGGGCTGAATTAGTTGAGATTCCAAACAATGTTATTACTACCGAATGGACATAGGAATAAAAAATGGACAGGAAGTCTACAATTACAGAAAGGACTCTGATACCAATTAGCTTAGTTCTAGCAATTGGTGGCGGTATAATTTGGCTAACTACTCTTTATAATTCATCAATAGCTAATGCTGCTGAGTTAAGAAAGATAAAAAATGAAATGCTAATAGATCGGCAAATGATAATGGAAAAGAATGATGCCGTTTTAAATACATTAAAAGAAATAAACACTCGCCTTAGTAGGATAGAAGGGAAACTATCTAGGTGATGTGGGATATCACGGACAATGAAAAAATGAAAATAGAATTTAAGCCAGAATTAGATATAAACGACCTTAGAAGAATGAAACCGAAAATAGTTTGGTTGATGATAGACTTCTGGCAATACTGTAAAGAAAAGAACCTTCCATGTCTTATAACTTCTTTAATGGAAGATGCACCCGGTAGGAAGTCGACTACTCATGTTTCTGGTAGAGCATTTGACGCTTCTGCGCGTGGTTGGTCAACAGATGAAATAGACAACTTTATAATTGATTTTAATAACAAATGGAAAAATATCGGAACTGCTCCACTTGGTAAACCACCAAAGGCAGTTATATTTCACGTTACAAGAAACGGCGAAGGCGAAATGATTAGTCCGGGTCACTTTCATTTTCAAGTCAGAAGAGGTGCTTAATGGCACTTACTCTAAGCGCTAAAGCTCAATTACTAAGTCAAAAAACTAACATAGAAAATCAAATCATTTTCAAGATCGATGGTATACCTCTATGTTTTGGCGCTATAGCTGTAACAGAGTTAGTTAGATATGATGGCGGCTCAAGCTATGATGACCCCGGAATATTTTACGATGGTGTAATTGAATCAGAAGAGTCAAGAGACTGGATTTCCTTAGATGGAACAACTACAAGAATAAAGCAGCAGATAACGCCAGACAAGGCATCAAGTATTTCAGTTCAGAAGGTTAATATAAAACTAATTGATAAAGACGGTGAACTAACAAACTTGTTTTCACCGGGAATTCAAGTTGAAGATATACTAGCAAGGGACGCTCAAGTTTGGGTTAACTTCAAAGGTGGTGCGCACCCAGAAGACAGTATCAGAATAATTAGTGGAGTTGTTGACAATGCAGAATTTGGCGCAGGGTTTGTTAAAATTACTGTGGCGCACCCAGAGCAATTAAAAAGAACAGAGCTATTCACTAAAATAACTGACGAGCTATCAGCTTCTATAGGGGCGCTAGACAGTGTTATACCTTTGACAGATGCTACAGGGTTAATAGAGCCGCAGGACGCTCTGAGGACCGCCATACGCATTGATGACGAGATAATAGAGTACACTGGCATATCTGGAAACAATTTAACTGGTGTAACGCGTGGCATACTTGGAACTGTTGCATCAAGCCACGACATAGGCAATGAAGTGGAAACCTTTTACATATTAGAAGGTGGACCAATCGATTTGGCCCTTAAGCTTATGCTTTCAAACAATGGCAATACAGCTTACGACGATGACACGCCTGTAAATAGTTTTGTTCAAATAGATCCATCTTTAACTGTAGACAACGCGGTATTCGTAGGAAGCACAACTATACAAAATGAACTCGGCTTTGTTCCGGGAGATTTAATATCAACATCAGGCGCAACAGAAGCTGCAAATAATTTTACAGATAGATCAATAGTGCAAGTAACACAGGTAGCAACTGGTACTATCATAGTTGTAGATGGCGCTCCATTAACAATTGAAACTGATTCAAGCGCAATAATATCTGTTAAGTCAAAATATAATGTTCTACCAGTAGGGGCGCAGCTTTCACCTAAGACAGTAGATGTTGAAAGGCATGAGTATTGGAATGATCTTTTCCCTACGTCTTTTCCTGACTACACGATTTACATACGCGACTCAATAACGGCAAAGGAATTTATAAACGAACAGTTATATTTTCCTGCTGGCCTATTCGCTGTTCCGAGAGACGGTAAGGCATCATTGAATTTTTCTATACCACCAATTGCAGACCAGAAAACTAAATTTATTACAAGTGACAATGTAAAGAATCCGGATAAGTTAGTTATAAAAAGAAGTACAAACGAAAATTTCTACAATGCTGTTCTGTATAAAATAGAAGAGGATTCACTAGAAGAGGATAAATATCTATTTAATAACTTAACTTTTTCACAAAGATCAGTTAACAGAATAAACACTGTAAATAGGCCGTTAAAGATTGAGTCAAAAGGCCTTAGAAATAACGCTGAAACATTTAACATAATACAAAGACAAACAAGACGCTTTCTTGACAGATATCAGTTTGCAGCAGAGACAATAACTATAGATGTTTTATACAAGACAGGATTCAATATAGAAGTTGGAGACATTGTTGTTTTTGGAGATCAAGATCTAAAAATATCAGATATAAATCAAGGTAACAGAAACTTTCAACCAAGACTTATGGAAGTTTTAAACAAAGAGCTAGATATTAAAACTGGCAGGGTAAAGCTTGAGTTAATTAATAGCGCCTTTGGTATTGACGGCCGCTATGGAACATTTAGTCCCACATCTTTAGTAGGTGCAGGAGCGACCACCACAAGAATACCATTGAAGAAATCATTTGGTACGCCAGATAATGAACAAGAAAACTTTAAATGGCAACAATATATAAATGAAACAATAGTTATTAACAACCCAGACTTTTCAATAAACGAGGAGACTAGGTTCCTTGGGTTTGAAGCGTCTAACCCTAATACAATGATAGTAGAACCACTATCATTTGCACCTAGTGAAGATTTATATGTCAACGCTCCACAGTACCCGGAAATAGACCCAGACCCGTCAACTAACTTTTTATGGAAGTCATTGCATTGCTTTACAACATTTGAAGCAATAATAACTAATGGAAGTTCAAATACAGCATTTGACGTATCACCTGCTGATATTGGAAAATTCTTTGAGGACGCTTTAATCAGAGTAAGAAACGATGATTTTACAAGAGATAGTAGTCCGACAGAAGATATAGACGATGCTGTTATTGTAGATATAACAGGAAACACAATCACAGTAGATAGAGACTTGGGCTTTACGCCAATATCAGGCGACATAGTTAACCTAACAGGTTTTGTCTCTGATGAGGGCCTTCCGTATAGGTATGTTTAAAATAGGAGATATAAATGGCAAAGGTAACACCCGCACGCATCGATTTGCAACAAGAAGAACTTAGTTATCGTGCTGCAATTTCAGAGGGAACTTTCACGCGCATGGGTTCGAGCGTCAACTTCATTAATGAAAGACAAGCTCAACCATTAACATTTTTTCTTAACGGCCCTTACCAAAAAGCAGCAGGGCAAACCGGGTTAGAAGGTCTTTATGTTTTTCATTTTGACGTTGAGATAGTGGCCGTTGCGGTTGGAAACATTGTAGCTGGTTCAGGTGGAACTACAACACTTGACGTTCACAGGTTAACTTCTTCTGGCACAGATGCAGGTAGTATATTTAGCGTTAAGCCATCTATTACAACTGCTGCTCCAAATAATGCTTATGCAATATCAAATTTAATTGATGCTACTTCTCAGGCATCAGCAGGAATAACGCTGCCAACTTTATCAACTACAGAGTTCGATAAGTTTGACGCACTAAGGGTTGATGTTGACAGTACAATGACACAAGCAGAGAATTGTTTTTTAATTATACACTTTAGACCAAGATAGGAGTTAATATGGCGAGTTTTTCAAATGCAGCACAAAGGAATATAGTCTATTTAAGCGGCACAACAAACAACGCAGTATTTTACACATGCCCTGCTAGCACTACGGCTTATGTATTAGTTGCTACAACTGGAAACGCCAATGTGAGAGTAGTTAGAAGTGTAGCTAGTGGTGGCGGCGGGGGTGGAACTATAGCCGATGAAGACGTTATAGCTTACGCGCCATCAACTAAAACAAGGTCTAATAAATATGCAGACACAGCAGCCGCAGGGCTTGTAGGTTCTGGTGAAATATTAATTTTATCACCGGGTGATAGACTTAGAACAGATGCACTAGGTGACTATGTAATTACAATAGAAGAAGAAAGTTAAAAAGGAGCTAAAAATGGCAATTGAAAAAAAAGAATTAGATTACGCTAAAGAAGCGGGTGACGTTATGAACTTGGTTGTTGAAGTTGTTAAACACTTCAAAGCTAAAAAATCACTAGGTGAAGCTGCGGAATTAATGGATGAGCTTATGGCAGCAGTTTCAGGCATTGACCAGCTTGATGACGAGTGGAAAGAAAACAGAATGGCAGTAGTCAACGCTGTTTACTGTGGAGCATCTGAACTTGTTGATGTTTTTGCATCTAAAGAAGAGGAAGCACCTGCACCTGCACCAGAAGCGTAGTGAGTTCAGTATTAAGATTTTTAAAAGAACTATTTTCTCTAAACTGGACAGGGGCAGTAGCCCTTGTCTGGTTCCTACGCGCATTTACTTCCTACTTGCGTTCATTGTTCAAGCGGTAGGTTGCTCTACTGCACCATCAATTCACAAAGACGAAATATTCTACAAGAAAGATATGCTTGTAGAGATTAATGATAAAGAATATGAAGGGATTGCAGTAATTGAAGATGCTACAAAGCTTGAGATAAAAGCAAAGTTTAAAGATAATGGCGACCTTGTAAGAATAAAGACGTGCCACAGAAGTATTGACATAGAGCAAGCTTGGAAAAAAAGACCATTCGGCTGGGTGGATAAAGACAAGGCAAAACTTAAACTTAACCTAAATTCCCCTATAGAGAGTAATGGTAATTGCCCGATTGAAATTATCGCCTTTTCGCATTCTGGTAAGCACTCTTGGTTTTTCATGACAAAGAAAACAGATAAGGAAAATTTACCTGCTATTTACAAATGTGACGGTGAAACTAAACCTTACAATGGCGCTGGTATATGTCAGTCGTTCTATGGCTTGGAGCAGCAGATAGAATTTCAAGAACCTGTTAATGTAAGGTCAAATTGTGAGATAGAAAGAATTGACGAATCAGCTTTCAGGTATAAAACTACTAAAGGGCACTGTATCTACTCTTTTTTATCCGAGACGGGCAAAATTCATAGATTGGTGACTTTTGGATATGAAGCAATAAAGTTGAAGAAATAACATGGTAACACTACTTTCATCATTAGCACCGGCAATTGTAAAAATAGTTTTTGTTATTTTTGACGCAATTGGCGTTAAGAAGGAAAACAAAAAGAAGTTTCTTCAAGCAATTATAAATAATTCAAAAGATAACGTATCTGTAAAATTAAGATATGAGTATAAAGACTTATTAGATCAATTTAAAACAAAACAAGACAACGATGTCTTTTAAAAAGGAGAACTTATGGAAACCCATAACATGCACATTGCAAATCTTTGTCGGTGGATTTCACGCTACCTAGAAGAAATTTCAAAATCAGCTTCCGCTGGTGTAACTGCACTAAGCAATGCAGACAAGAGAAGGATGCTTTATTATATTGATTCAACTAAAAAGTATCTTGACCACATTCTAGGTTTGCAAAAATCTGACTCTGGAGAATACCTTGACTTGCCAGAATCACACCCAACCACTTACACACTTGCTATGCCTGACCCTGTTGGTGAAATGGAAAACAATACACTGATTGATGTTTGTGAATATTTTAAAGCTTTTTACACAGAAGCTCTAAACTCACAATCAAGCAGACTTGCTAGTGGCTTGTTAATGCCTGATAGCGATAGACTTTATGCAATCCTACAAGCTCTTGATGTTTACATTAATGACTTTGTAATGGAACACACTCCTGCTGATTTTCCTGAAAGTTCACCAAGAGCAGAAGGTGTCAAAGCAGGTAAAACTGGCATCAGAAGAAACGCCGTTAAGTAACTCTCTCCTCGCATACACACTATATTAAAGGGTCTGGAATCAGACCCTTTTTTTGGCACTACTGCCAACTTTTGTTGGCGCTTTTCCAGTAAATTTTACACTCAATATTCCCTAAGTAGCTGTTTCTTTGTAGGTATATCAAACAGATATATAATGTATATATAAGTTAATAACAAAGGAATGAATATGAAATTTAAAAGAGTATACAAAGGATGTTACGAAACAAAAAACGGTAAATATAAAATAGAGCAAAACGAGACAACTAAGGAATGGCACCTTTATGTAGCAGACAAAGAAGAGCGGGATGGTTGGTGTTGGAGTACAGAGGGCGAAACTTTAAAAGAGTTAAAAGAGTTAGCTAATAGAAAAGAACAACAAAACTAAGGAGTTTATATGAAAAATGAACAGACAAAACTTGAGATTAAATTACTAGAAGCTTTAAAAGATATACATAGCCCAGATAATTACCTTTGTGAGGATGATGTAATTGTCTTTTCACTTAACTGTATTAGTGAAGAGTGCGAACTTGATTTAAAAGTCTTTAGAGGTGTACTGGCAAGCTTAGTTAAGAAAGGCATTATTATAAATATCGATAAAAACCTTTACCAATATAATTTCTAGAAACTAAGGAGCTTATATGAACGGTTGGACAAATGATGAAACATGGGCAGCTTGGACAATAATAGTAAATGATGAAACTTGGTACAGCACAATTAAATTTATGATTGAAGAAAATAAAGATAGTGAATGTATTAATTTTTGCATTGAAACTATATTAACAAAGTCAGAAGTAACGCCAGCAGAAATTGGTTGTGTTAACTTTGATGAAATAATAACTAATTTTAAGGAGAAATTATGAGCAAAATAAAAAAACACTGTGTGGGTTTAGATGAGGAGACGGTAAATCTCCTCATCAAATTTTCAAGGAAAAGAACAGGTGAACGAAATCTGTCCTTAGCAATTAGGTTATTAGTACGCGAAGTGTTAAAACAAGTTAAAAAGGAGAGCTTATGAAAAGCTATTGGGAAGCCCTACAAGACGAAATAAAGAAAAGCCGATGTCAATGGTGCATGAAGGAATCACAAGAGCTGTATGACCTTAATAACGGCGAATGGGGCGACACCTTCGTCTGTGTTGAGTGTTTGAAGACTACTGAATATGAAGAACCTGAACGCGGGCTGTCACTGTGGGAAAGAAACAAATAAGGTCGGTTGATATTACTCACTGCACCGTGCAATGATTTAAGCATAACCAAGGAAGGTTTTATGCTCCCACGATCAGTTAATATTTTTGGTGAAAGATGGAAAGTTGTTGTTAAAAAAGATATCGGTGAAAATTGTCTAGGTCTATGTTCTTACTCTGAAAAAACTCTCTACATTAAAAAGCAAAGTGAACAAGATATGCTACAGACTTATTTGCATGAATTATTTCATGCAATGTGCGGTAGAACTTCTATGCATCAAGCGCCTGACTGGCATTTGTCCCTTGAAGAAATTGTCGCGGATAAGTTTGCTACAGTGTTAGTTGAAAACGGTGTTACGTTTAAAAAGACTAAGAAGAGATAGCTCTTTGTATGGCCCTTTTACTATCCATGTTTGCCCTTGCCAGTCCTGCCAGTGCTTGATTGATAAAAACACCTGTTAGACCATGATTAGCAATATCTTCTAAATTACAGACTTGTTTCCAGTAGATTTTAGTATATTTAATTATGTCTTCTTCTGTAAGGCCGCGCTTAATTAACTCTTCTTTAGCCCTATTTGCATCAGCATTTCTTTTCAGTGTTTCCTTTTCTGCTTTTGACATATCAATATCTTCTGGTGTTTTATATTCCTTCTTCTTTGGTAGGTACTGCTTAAACTGTGCAAAACTTGGCATCTTTTCTATATTGTTAAAACAGTATTCTACGCCTTGTTCTATCTCTTTTCCTGTATAACCTGATAAGTACCTGACCCATTCATCAACAACTTCATTTGTTTTAAATTTGTTATATAGTTTAAACAGTTTTTCAATAGCTTCTTTCTTTTCTATTTTTTCACTGTTAAATGAATCGTGGAATTTACTATACTGACTCACTCTTTACCCCTTGCGTACATTTCTCTTCTGCATCTTCTACATTTTAATGTATAAAAAATATACCCTTCTTTTGGTGGAATAACTTCCCAGTCGTGACCCAAAAATTTACAAAGTAGTTTCATTAACATTATATATACTCAGCTTCTAAGTTAAATGCTTCACACTCTTCACAAACTTTATTGTTTGTTAATCTCCAATCAACTTCGTCAATCATCCAGACATGGTCACAATCGTGACACGTTATTTCTACTTTAGTTTCCATTTTCCATCATCTTTTCAACCTCGGCTCGGGTTTGTTCTGCCAGCTCTGCTTGTTCTGCAAATGCTGTATGTGAGCCATCTCTAAAATTAACACTGTGACTAGCAATACATTTTTCGCCATCATTCTGTATTTTTTCAAGCGTCTCATCTTGTTTCTTGATTATTGATTCGAGGAGGGTGATTCGTTCTACCTTGTCAATTATTAAATTTGTGTCAATTATTAAATTTGTCAATTGACCTAACTTCATTGCTTTCCAAGAGCTTAATTCTTCTTTTAAATGTAGATTCTCTCTTCTTGGTTTTAACCTCTCTTCTTTTTCACTCATCCTCTTCTCCAAATGCTTCTCGTATCGTGGTCTTGGTTTATTTTTAGTCGTTACAGGTTATCTTTAGTTTTTTAGCTGCATATAAGAGAGCTTCTTTTCTAAACTCTTCATTAATACTTTTTTCAAAATCTTTTCTAAAATCCTTCATAATAGATTCAACTGATTTGTCCACGTTTTCTGTAAACACATTAATTTTTGAATTGTATCTATCTTTTTTGTAAACCATTTCTTCACTTATCTTTTTTATTAACTCGTTTCTAAGTGTTGTCTCTTCTTTTTTTTCTCCATAAATAGTTGTTGGTACATATTTTGTATCCCAAAGGTCTTCGATCATTGTTGGTAGTTTTTTATCTAATTGTGTCTTTAAAATCTCATCCACTTTTTTACCAATTTCTACATCTAAACACTTCCCAACCCTTTTTTTAAAGTCATTAACTAGATAGTCGGTAACTTGTCTTCTAACTGATTCTTGTATGCTCTCAGTTCCATATTCATCACCTAGAATATCATTCAAATCAATTTCAATTTTCATTTATCTCTCCTTTTAGTTTCTCGTATCGCGAAGTAAATTCGCTGGCGCTATATTTTTTGTAATTAACATCATCTACATCATTGAAATAAACATCATCATCGCTACGGTAGTATTCAGCCATTTTAAACGCATCACAAAACGCGGTTCGGAGTTTCTCGTTTTCTTGTTCTAAACATCTATTTTTATCAGATATATATCCAATAATAGCTGCCATTTTTTGATTTGATATAGCGGTTATTTTCCAGTTTTCTAATTCTTGTTCAAGCCATTCCATGTATTCACGGTTCGCGTGGAAGGATCTTTTACAATTCCTTCTTTCCCATGATCTAACCTCATATGGTATATCACCCAAAGGTGGAACTTCTGTTTCCATTTCCCACTCTTCCCATTCCCATTTTTTAGGTTTATCAGTCATTCTTTAACTCCGTTCCTGTTAACTCAACCTGAATTACTTCAAGACGTGCTAAGTCTTTTTTCAGTTTGAAAATACTTTTTGTGCCTCGTGGGCACATGTGCCTAAACC
>Ga0070749_10001055_pt1 | contig 18604 bp, 32 predicted proteins | sample VirMetDEL_Nov_18_FD_75180 | JGI IMG/M metagenome (GOLD analysis project Ga0070749, IMG submission 75180) | Aqueous microbial communities from the Delaware River and Bay under freshwater to marine salinity gradient to study organic matter... | ecosystem: Environmental > Aquatic > Marine >...
AAGATGAAAAAAACTTCGTTCCTGCAACTGCGTTTAGAAACTCCGTCCCTGCAACCAGCTGAATATATCCGGCCCCTACAATCGCCGTCGAAGCTCCTACCATAGCGGAAGAATTAAACGCCGTATTCCCTCTCCTCTTTTCAAATCCTCTATCGAGAAGGTTTATATTCTGAAGGGAGATAGCTTGATTTGAAGGGACAAGAAATTCGGGGTCCTCGGAGTTTAACCCTCCGCTGAAGTCCATGATCTCAATGGTTGAGGCGTTTGTTCCCACTAGACCTCCGGCCCGAAATCAGAAGGTAAAGCCCACTGAAGCCCGAAATTAGAATCGCTGTCAATCGGTTGCATAACTCTATGGCGTCCAAGATCATGAGAGTAGGTTAAACTCATATCTTTGATTCTTGACTCTCCGGCTTGGAACTCGGTCTTTGCCCGATTATCGTCCAATCCCTGAAACCCATAGAAGGCCGCTATGTTAATAATGGCGTCATGCCACGGTACGGGAATTAAACTAATGTCTCCATCAGCGGACATATCCGATAGTTTCTGAATACCCCTCACCATGACGTTCATGACGGAATCAGGAGAACTGAGGAAAGAGAATTGAGGCGTTCCAGAAGAATTTGGCGATGACATGATGTAATAATAAGGAGTGCCAGCGTCATAATACAAAGGAGCAAAAAAATCAGCCTCTCGCGGACTCAAAGAAATCGCCCTCGAAGGGGTTACCAACTGCTTCATATCGAGAATCTGGATTAAAGGCGTCGTAGTTGTATAAAGAAGTTTTCTTATCTTATATGTCGCCGCTGAATTGGCTGATATTGAAGCCGGACTTATAGTTAATGCGTCCGTACCAGCGGTATGTGCCGTGATTTTGTACCAATCATTACTGGAAGCGAATTGAATGTACTGGTTCGCTTTTGAGTCTGTTATCGTCGCGCTCGCCGTTACCGAAGTCCCGCCGGCAGATACCGTCACCGTTCCCGTCGTGTAATCTTCCACCGTCTGAATAATTTCTTCAGCCAACTGAAAAGGCCAGAGTCTCTTACCGCAGATATACTGCTGGGCCAGATTTAACCATCGTTTTAACTTCGTGGCATCAGCAGAGACGGTCTGGTCATAAGCAACCAGACGATCTGCCAATTCCTGTTGAAGAACTAAAAACGTCGCCATTATTTTTTAACTTCCTGATAGTGAATATTCTGACTCGAAGCCGTCGTATTTAAAGAAATCAACCAAAGACAGACATCTTCGCGAATGGGCATAAACGAAGGGTCAATGCTAGGGCCAACATTTATCGTCGTTTTTGACCATTCCAAAGGGCGAATGGTTGAAGCCAAAGATGTTGACGTACAATCGCCCATAAATCCAACAACAGACCAAGTGGAAGGGACGTTGATATAAATACCCATCCTTCCAGAAGTTTGAGAGGTTGGAACTTTTGTTAATGTCGTGCTGGATATGGCTACCGTAACAGGCGTTCCGACGCCATTTATAGGAGCAATATTTACCAACGGTGCGGCAGAATAACAGCTAACAGCGGAAAGATATAAAACCAAGCTCAATATAACTCTGGCGATACTTTTCATTTGTTCCTCCTGACTAAAAAATAGGGCCGCGCTAACGTACCCGTTAACACGGCCCCTGCAACCGTTTGTAAATAGCCCAGTGGAGTGTTTGGCTCCTTTGCACGCGAAGAATGACTCCGCGACTGGGTTTAATTCAAGCTATGGCTTCTTCTTTCTTTGGATGACGCTTCATGTTGTGCATCCGTAAGCCTCGTTTATCGTCAAATTCCCTATCACAACCCGGCTCTTCACACTTGACCATCGGCTTTGAAATAGTCTCGTTTTTCTTTAGGTCTGCCTTGACTGATTCTTTCGGAAGCGGGATGACAACAACATCGTCCGGTTCAAGTGTTATACCGTCAACTTTATTCGGAGCCAGAGGCTTAGCCATGTCTTCCAATTTATCGGTTAGACGGAAATCGCTGGACACCTTCTGACGGACATATTCCTCTATCCGTTTCCATTTCTCAACAACCGGATTGACGTTCCAATCCACAAGATAAAAGTAGCTGTCTTTTTCAACAAAATCGTCAAATACCTGCCTCTGGCCCGTGACAGGATTAATAACAGAGGGGATTTTGATAACAACTTCCCTCTCCCCCATCCATTTCTTCCAATACTTCGGGAACCCTTCGGCCTTTATCATCTCAAACCCTTTGACCAAATCTTCCGGCAACTCATCAAACGCGATCACCTTGTCGGGCATTCCCATAAGTCTGAACACTTGAAGCATTACGCCACCTCCACGAGTTTATTTTCTAAAGAATTTTCTGCAAAAACAGCCTTGGGGCCGGGAGTGAGAACTGAAAAGATATTCTGCGTTCGTTTTTCTATGACAGCCGCCCCGTTGCTTTCCTTGTTATATCCCATAAGTTTCCACTGAAAAGGATGCGCGTTCAGAAACCGAATCAAAGCATCTCCTAAACTTCCGTATTTCGACCATTTTTCAATCTCTTCTTTTGGGTATTCTTCCCCGTTCCAGTAGCTTAAAGCCATACCCGTATCATGATAGAAAGTCTCAACGTCGTGAAGGGCAACCACGCCGCCTTCCGGTACTTTATTCATGACGGCGGCAAACTCCTTCATTAGCGTCCAATAGTTATGATCTGTGTCGATAATGCAGAAATCTATCGGTTTATCGAACGGCTCAAGAATCTTATAGCTTAGTCCGGTTATCCACTTAATCCGTTCGTCCAATCCATCTAATTTCTTATCGCTTATAACGTACAGGTCAAACGGGTAGATATCCAACAAGGTTGCCAGCTTTCTGGTTAGATCTCCGTTCCCTGCCCCACATTCGACAACCGTCTGAGGTTGTCGGTCTAGGATCAGACTTTTAAGGTTCAAATATTGATCGAAATGATTATGCAACTGGAACCCTCGATTTAAGAAACTCTTTTAGAATTACGTTAACTCGATGCTGGATAGTGTGATTTTTAATGGCGTGTTCATATCCAGCTTGAGCTATTTTTTCGCGCTCATCATCATGAGCCAAATAGTATTTGGCTTTTTCAATCATGTCATCCAATGAATCATAAAGAACAAGATGTTTTCCATCCTCATACAACTCTTCAATGAACGGAACTCTATTTGTTAATAGAAACGAACCCGTCCCAATAGATTCATGGACGCGCATATTGGTATCGTCTGTCATGGCGATATTGAACACAATCTTTGATTCTGAAAACTTCTCTGCGGCTTTTTCAAAGAGAGCCTGTCCGTAATAGAAATTAGGAAACACGGAGAAAAGTTTGTCCAGAGCGTCTTCCCGATTCTTTGTATTCACATGCCCGACAAAGCAAACATCGTATTTCTTGGTGAGAATATTCCCTTTCGGATAGGCTTGTGGCTCAAAAGCGTGAGGCAACCATATGGGGTTAAGCCCTTCTGCCTTCATCTTTTCAACAGCGGCTTTCTGGGCTACGAATAGATAATCAGCTTTCTTTGCCATTGAAAGACGATAAGGATAAGAGTCTCCGGGGAGTCCGTTGTTTATGTGGGTATCGGAGGCCCAATAGGCCATAGGTTTTGGACATTCAATAGGTTTATAAGGTAGAAGTCCGGTCAATCCATCCTCTCCCCAGTCAACCCAGATATTAAGGTCGTACTTTCCAAACGGAGACAAATCACCTACGGGATAAATATGGTTGGCTTCAATCAGCTCTTTATGCTCTTTGTAAAACTCTTTTGCCGCCGCCTCTGCCAATGGGTCGGGGAGATATCTATCCCACAGATTAACGGCATTTTCATCTCTCAAAGAGAATGCTTTCATCAATTCTTGATTGTGTCCAAAACCAGCCTCTAGGGAAACGTAATATTGCATACGTCCCAAACAGGCTTGAACGTAGGTAGGATTCCCATCTGCTCGTCCAAGTCTGCTCTCAAAGTAATTAGCAATTCTAAGCATTAACAATCTCCAACACTGGAATCTTCTCGAAAACTCCTACAAAAGATATCCCATTTTTAGGGTCGTCAAATCCAATAGACTTGAATCCGCACAACTCCATGACATTTTTAAGTGACTCTGGAGTAAAGGCGTGGCAATGTTCAGGATTCAAGGGGATGGTATTTCTAAGGTCTTGATTTGGAACAGCGATAATTAATCTCCCACCATCTTTAAGAACGCGCTTCCAGTTATTCAAAACTTCAACCGTATCAATCATGTGTTCAAGAATATGACGGGCGATAATCGTATCCACGGAACCGTCCTCAAGTGGAAGAGGCTTTGAAACATCGGCTTGAATGTCGGCTACACATGACTCTTTAATAAAATTGCTCGACTCTCCATTCGGAGCGATATCAATACCGACAGCTTGAGGAACCGTCTTTCTGGCTCCACATCCAAGTTCAATAATATTAGGCCCACGAACGTAGCTGGCGACGACCTCACCTTCCAAATCAGAAGGCTCAACATACTGGTAATCCATGCCTCTCAATGTTTCCATAAAAGACTTGAATCCATGTTTTTGAATAAGCCATTTATTCGTTTTGTCCGTCATCTCTTTTGAATTCCAGCCTCCGGGCTTATCAGGAGTACCGCGAACTCGCTCCCCTGTCTTAAAGGCGTGATGGATAAGGAAAGCATCTGGGTTAATAAGCAGTTTTTTACCTGCTTTTCTAAACCGAATAGAAAGGTCTAAATCGTCTCCTCCGGGGGCCGTTGTGTCAATCCCACCGACTTCATCAAGATACTTTCTCCGTACCATAACCGTGAAAAATATCAGGTAGGTGACTTCGGAAAGAGTCCGTAAAGGATTTGGAAGGAACACGCTATGCCATCCGGCGGCGTTCGTTGTCGAAGGCCCAACAGCGGCAACATTCAAATTATTAAAAGGCCAGAGAAGCTGTTCGTAGAAATCCTGCGTAGCTTTAGGGATAAGAACGTCGTCATTTTGGAAACAGACAAACTCCGCGTCAGAATGTTCGAGTCCGTATTTTAGTCCACCTTCCCATCCGAGATTCTTCCCCGGCTCAAGAACGCGAATGTTTTTCCGGTTTCCGACGTACTCTTTTATCGGCTGACTGCCGTTATTGACAATAATCAATTCTCCGAGTCCGTTAAGGAGATACGTTCCCAACATGGAGTTAATCATTGGATTTAAAAACTGTGGGTTATTATATGTCGGAACAATGACGCTGATCGCTGGCTTCATGCGTCCCTCTTTATAGCCATGATCGCAACACCGTATCCGGTAACTTCATGATGATTTTTTGTTGCCGCGTAATAGAGCAATTCTCCCCCTCGTTTCCATAGATCGCATATAGACTTATTTATTGTACCCATAACCACGTCGTCAAAGAAAATCAAACTATTATATGATAGGTAAGGGTCTGCCCATGCAAGAGTTTCGTTTACTTCTTCTTCCGTGTGTTTACCATCAATTAGAAGTATCCCCATTTTCTTCTTGTTTGATTCATCAAATACAACCTTCCTAAAATCAGACTCAACGTGGCTAAGATTATGCCTTCCAAAAGTAGACAGATTGTTTTTCAATATAATGCGAACATTCTCTCTGGCTTTATCAATGTTATCACCGCCAAAAAAATCTATACACGAAAGGTCGTCTATACCTATGCATGATTGCGTATTCTCATATCCTGCGCTAATAAGTGTGAACCCTGTGAAAGTTCCTATCTCAACATAGAATTCATCCTTGTCTAGACACTTAACGGCAAAATTTATTGTTTTGGCGAGCCTTGCTGATGCCATCCCATGCGTCTGGACTCGTAACGCCGCGAATTTATCATCACCATTTGGGTAAGACATTAAGCTGATGACGTTATCTTTGAATCGATCTAGATTCACTAATCCCCCAAAGTTAAAACTGCGTCTTTTCCATTAAGTCTTTCCGGTTGACCGTATCTTTTATCAACCTCCATGCCGTATTGCTCCCATTGTTTCAAAACATACGACTCGGTCACAATCAAAGGGTGGCTAACGTGTCCTAATTTAAGCCTCGTATCCACCCACGTCTTGAACCCGTACTTATTCGCTTCATAGCAAAAGTTAATATCCTCGCCGGTCTTATTCGGATTCATAAACCAAGGGGCTGGCATTTTCTTGAAACACTCTGTTTTAATTAAGACGGCTCCGAATCCAATCGCGTCCACCTGTACGAGTGTATCTTTCGGATACTTCATCACAGCGTAATTCGTGAAATACTCACACTGACTCACGTTGTCCCACCCTGCCACGCAGGAATAGATAACAGGCTTATGAGGGAAATTTCGAGTAAACGCCAACGGCCCGATGATATCCTTTTGAGAGGCGTACAATTTTTCAAACAAATCATTTGGAGAAATCATGTCATCGTCGATCATGAAAAGGTAATCACAATCGTTTTGAATTGCCGTTTTCGCCATCTCGTCTCTGGCGACATGGACGTGCATTCGACCGCAGGTCTTTTGAAAGAATTCAAACCGAGGGGTTTCCTTTAGCTGTTTTCCCCTTTCTTGAAGTCTCCCTATATAAGCCATATTCTCAAGTCGGTTCTGATAGGCTTCAGAACCCGTCATCCCTTCATGAGGGAATCCGATAAGAACCCGAACAACTCCCGGTTCTTTTTCGCTCATTGAATTATCCTTAACTGGACTTTTAAGAACGTCCAGAAACTCCAGCAATTAGGTGACAGAATTCTATGCCCCAGATGATCAGCCCCACGAGGGGATTGTGCCGATTTGTTGGTCACAACCCCCCCGTCGGCTGAACACTTCATAATCTCTACCAACCCAAAACGAAACCAGTTATCTTTAGTCGGTTCCCAGCGCAACAGATAAAATGTCGGCCTTCGCCCCAACCCTTTAAGAATCGCTGATTTAATTTCAGGTTTAATCATTTATAGTGCGCGGACTACTCCCTGAACGAAGCTCTGGTTCAGGTTGGAGATATCCACAGGAACAGTCGTAGCTCCGACAACGTACTTATACAGGAGCGTGGACATGGCCTGAGCCGTCACAGACGAGAAGAACGTACCCGCTACAGCACCGGGGATGAGAGTGTCACCCGCCGTCACCGTGATGGAGGTTCCCACGTTCGATAACTGAACGCTGTTAACAAAACCCCACGCCGTCACGAGTCCGAATCCGTTGATAGCGATGTCCTGCACCGCAACACCAACGAACCCTTTAACTCTAGCCGCCGTGGACTTAACTGCGCTGATACCGTCAATCGAAGCACCCGCCGTTACCAGCATGGCTCCGAAGCCGGTCGTGATCGAACCGCTTCCGTCTACGTTTTTAACCTGAATCTGAACCCGCTCGGGATCAGTACGATTTAACATTTGAATGATCATTTGAAACTCCTTAAGGGATTAACCCTTTGACGTCTGGTCGCTGTGGCTTGGAGATTTCTCCCACCGGCTCGTGGCTTCCAGAGCATCGTAATTTTTAGAACTCGATTCTAAACCGACCGCTAGTCACGGTCTGGTGGTGATAGACAGTCAAGGTCGTTGTCGAACCTGATGTAGATTGGCTCACCAGAGGTTTTTCCGAAGGACTGCCGGTGGTGTTAGAATCAAAGTCATAAGAAATGACATTGGCCGCACCAATAGCAATAGTCCCCGGAGCGTCTCCAGCTGTACAACTCCATGTACCAGTCATACCGCGTGAACTTCCATAATTTCGAGCTACAAGGTTTGAAGTAGAAAAGGCCATAACTTCCTCCTTATGCCGCGTTGGAATTAGAACGACCGAGCTTCCGACGAACACAAGTCGTCAGAGCGGCGGCGAGAAGAATCTGCCCCACTTTGGCGTCCTGATTGGCCGGTTTCATGAATCCGGTAAAGACAAAGTCAGTATCGGAATTCACATAGAACTTGATTGCGTCGGAATGAAGCGCATAGATCACGCCGGAGGTCGCCTGAACAGACCACATCCACGGAATTTCTTTGAACATGAGCTTCGTCAGCCCGATGTCAGCTTTATTCGTGGTGTAGCGGTACTGAGAGACGAGAGTGCCTTCGTAGGCTTCGACCGAGGTCTGATCGGAGATCAAGACTTCAGCGGGGCCAGTCGGCTGGCGTTTGGAGATGGTGTTGCAGAGGTTGGTCAACTGAGTCCGACCAACACCTGAAGCCCAGCTTCCACCCGTGACAACCGCAGACTGCCAGAAGGACGAGGTCGTCCCGTTGATCTGGCCTTCCGTACCGGAACCCAAGACGATATTCGGCAAAGACCGAAGATCATCCGTGGCCGGAGAAGCGGCGAAGATATCGCCTTCCAAGAGGTCTTTCAGGGAGTTTTCAGCTTCGTCCCGTTTCTCCTGAAGCGCGTCTTCAATCGCCCATTCGCCTTTACCTGCGATGCGTTCCGTAAACCCGTCGATGGAGACCGTGGCGTAATACTGCTTCCAAGGCCATTGATCGCGAGTCAGGTTGTCCTGAGGCGCGACATTCATCGCAGAGTAACGGCTGTAAGAGTCGGTAGCGGTAGACCGGGCATAGTGAATACCATGCGAGATCGAAGCCCCTCCCCGTTTGCGTTCTTTTCCTGTCGAATACAACCAACCGAGGGCGGTGTTTTCATTAAAGATATTCTCTTTAATCCCCGGAATCATATTCGTCATGGCTAGGGTCAATGTTTCATCAACATTGCCCGGCCCGTACGTCAATAATGTAGGTGCTGACATTGGTTCCTCCTAATGCTCCACGTGGAGCATTTATTTTATTCTCGTGAGACTACTTGACCACGTCGCGCCATTTCCAAAGCTTCACGGGCATTTTTAGGTTTCTTTTCGGTCATGGTAAGGGCATCTCCGACTGAGGAAGAAGGGGGAAGAGTCCCGTTCTGGGCCTTTTGAGCCAAACGTCCCATTCCTGCCTTCTTGCCGCTTTCAAAGATGCTGTCATAAACCGCTTTCGCCATTTTGTACCCGTTCGCCAGTTTTTGAGTGTGATCGCCTTCGGCAAGCTCAACACAAGCCCTTAAGAGAGAAAATTCTTCAGATTGATCCCCTTTTGTGAGTTTTCCCAACGCTATGCTGTTGAACTCATCGAACTGAGGATGAATCTTGTTTCCTTTCTCATCTTCTGCACCTGCGAACGCTTCTGTTATCTGGCTCAATTCGGAGATTTGCATCTTCTGGCTCATCTCCTGCAACTGGGCCTCAAGTTTTGACAGCTTCGGGTCATTCGGATTCCCCGAATCTTGAGATTGTTGAGACTTCTGGACGTATTCATTCCATTGTTTAACAAACTCTTCTTGAGAAGCGATTTGATCGTAGGTGGAGGCTTTTTCTCTGTAAGACTGGACAGCTTTTTCAACTTCCGCTTTCGTGGTCTCGCTTAGTTTCGTTGTTTTTTCTGTGAATCCTCGAACCATGTCTTTGTTTATCTTATCGACCATGGCTCGAACATTCGGAGGCAAAGTATTAATATCCACTCCTTGCGGAATGAATGAATCCTGTGCGGTTGCGCTTTGCGACGCTTCCCCGTTGGATGTGCCGGTTCCATTCGTATTATCCAAGGTTCCATTTGGATTGCCTTCAATAACAACTTCTGGATTACCAGCTGTCAAATCTGTCATAAACACACCTCTCGTTTTTCTCTTATTGCAATAACTGTTTGAATCATTAACCTTGTTTCCTCAACTGAAAAATTATTACCTCGTGCAAAATTGCAAACACTGCAACAAGGTAAAATATTCATAAATTCATATCCTTTTAAATTGTCAATACGATCAACGCCACCAGAAAATTTTACTTTCCCAAAATATCCATCACAGTAAAAACAATCCATTAAAATAACATAGGAATATTCTTGAATAGTTAAAGAAAACCCCTTTTTCCTCACCCGCGCCATCTTTTTTAATTGGGAATATCGATACGAAGGTTTAGCAGAATGTCCATAAGAAATTTTACTCGAACATTTTCTACATTTAGGATTTAACCCGTTCTTGCCTGTTCTCGAAGGGCCAAAATTATTGACATTCATCCAATCTTTACACCCGGAACATTGCTTTAAATCATCCATAATCGATGAATTGTCAGCTAAAATCTGTTCGCTCATCATTTCCCCCTAATACCCTGATTTACCGACTAAAGCCTTAACTATCTGCATTCTTTCTTTTGAAATTGATTTCGCCCGTTTCGGTTTGAAGGTAGGCATGAACTCGGTCTTTTTTACAGGTTCCTTGGAAATCAGACTTCCACCCTTGCCGGGAGTGAATTTGTACATTTTTCCGCTCATGTTTATATCCGGCATATCCCCTCACATAAAAAAACGCCCCAATCTCAATTAAGAGACTGGAGCGTTTCGATTTTTTCGATAACGACTAAATTACTTTATGATGTTCGACGATAACTAAAAAATTCGGTTTGAAACTTTCCTGCTTGTTAACCAGAACAATCTCGCCGTTCTGGAATTTCAAATTCAAATCCCCGTAAAACTTTTCCCCCGACAACTGATAAAGGAAGTTACATACTCTTTGCACGTTATCAGACGCTACATTAGAAATCGCGTCATTACGTTCGCGATTATATATTTGATTGTTCAAAGTATCAACCTCTTTTTTGTTTCATGATTCGGTAATACTCCTGACGCCTCCGGTCGATTCCCATTTCCTTGACTCTTTTAAGGGCCATTTTTACTTCGTGTTTCGAGTCCGTCCTTATATTCTGGTTCTGGTGAATCATGACCGGTGCGCCACGAACTTTATCCCCAGCTTCCCTTAAACCCCTTTCCTTAAGATAAGCCGCTTTCTCGCCCTTAGAAGAAAAGACTCTTGGTTTTCCAGTATTCGGGTCATCGGCCAAGTTAACCTCTGGCTTCCCGTCCCAAAAGACATCAGGAACATAATTCTTAGGACTCCGGCAACCACGACAATACCGCCTTTCTTCCTTGCCGTCCGTTACCCAGAAGACAATGTCCTTATTATTACCGCAACCAGAGCAATTCATTTAACCCCGTTCGATTGTGGTTTCTTAAGTCTTTCCATCATTGTCCGACCTTGTGGGCCTAGTGCGGCGTCCTGCATGACAATTTCCGTCTCGGCTTGAACCTTTTGGGCCTGAGCCTGCCGTTTCATTGTCTCTGCCGCTACCTTTTGATCTTCGATAGAGGTCTGTTCCTCGGCTTGCTGTTGAGCTTCTTCCTGAGCCTTAAGGTCTTTTTCATAGGCTTCTTTAAGAGACTTGATATCGAACCCATCCAGCATCTCTTCAAGCCACGCAATAACAAGATTCGACGTAGCCCCCATCGCCGCAGACTTCGCTATAACCTCTCCGACAATTTCAAGAATCTGCATCTTGGTCTGTTTATCCAGAGGAAGAGTAGAGCCAGACTTTATTTCAACGTCATAATCTCCTTCGATCTCCTGAGGAGTGAATTTCACAGACTGAGTTACTGGGTCGTAATTATTCCCTAGAATCTCGATAAGATTCTCCGGCGCGTCTCCGGTTATCCTTACAACTTCGTCGAAGTCAAAATTCCCCTTTAGATTCATCATCATCTGATTCGCGATATTCTCGCAGTGAGTCTCTAATCTGTCTATCTTTCTCGACTGGCGACTTTGATTACCCTGTTGCATTAGCTGGAGTTCACCAATCGTCCGTGTTCCGGTCTTAGTTACCCCACCCTTAGAGAATTCAGGCTGTCCGTTGATATTCCTCTTAATCGCCTGAAGCCTGTCCATCAACATATAGAAGTCGGTAGGCAGTTGTCCGAAATCAGCAAACTTAAAGGAAGAATCGTCCATGTTCGCGTTTACGGTAATTATGGCCCCGTCGTCGCCTCGTTCAAACTTATCCAAAGCGTTCTCATCAATACTTCCACCCTTGATAAATAGTTGACGGTTCCATCTCTTAGCATGGTTAATAGCCGAACCCATAATCACCATTTCTTCGAGGATTTGTTTCTCCCACGGAGCGATTGCACTCATAGGTCGAGACTTCTGAGGGATGGCGAAGTCCCAGTACATACAGAAAGGAAACATATCCTGATAATCCGGCCACGGTTTTTTCGGTGTGATAAATCTATCTCTTAAGTTTTCAGCGATTAAAATTATTTCTTTTTTCTCTTTGTCCCATATCTCCCACAGAACACCGACCTTTATATCGTCCTTATAGGGAGACTTTTTATAGGTGTCTTCATCAATTTCAGGATTTGGAGAACCTTCCATTCCTTTCGCGGCGGGATAGAGTCTTTTGATTTCGTTCAGAGGAAGTACAATTCGATGAGCCATCCATGAGGAGTCTACGGGAGGTCTTTTGCTTCCCACATTCCAAAGAACGTCCTTGTAACAAAGGTAATTCGAGTAAAGTTTTCCGTCGGAAGTCTTTCCTACTTTGTGCCAACCGTATCCGACCAAATCCTTCTCGATAATCTCATACTCAATTTCTTCCTTTGTTTTTAGGTGTCTCCAGTAATAGTTAAGGATGGCCTCCCAAAGTTTCGCCCCTTTAACCGTTCCGGCCTTCGGGTTGACTGATAAATATGGGTCACGGTTAAACGTCGTGGCGATATCGGACTGAACATAGGAAAAAACTTCGTTAATCGGAGGGATGGGAACCTTTTTATTTCGAGAATGGAATACTATCCCGTAGTCTCCCTCGTACTCCTTGATAAACCTCTTCGCTCCAGAATCCTCATTCCATCTCTCTTGATCTTTTTTCGCTATTGAAATTCGTTCGTGCCAAAGAGAGACTTCTTTCGCCTCTCCTTTCGTAACCTTTTTATCTTCCTCATAAAGTTTAGCCATTTGAATTTATTCCTTCGTCGATGCTTTCCAGCCTCGCCAATATTTGTTTTAAAAGTTCAATAACTTCTCTTTCGTAGATATTCAATAAAGGGATATCTTCATTTCCCATAATTAAAAAACCCTTCCTGCCGTCCTGAATTCTCCTGCGCCATTCGCATCCACCTGTCCCAGTCGTCCTCCTGATTCTGAAGAGGAGACGAACCGGGATGAAGCAGTGGAAGCGTCATGCTGAGCGAGTCTATAATATCGTCTCTCTTTCCCTTGGGGAAAGTCTGTAACTGTTCCTCTAAATCCTTCCCCTTCATCCATGAAGCGTGAAATACATTCCCATTTCGGTAGAAAGGTTCGAGAGTTTTTATCCTCTCCGCTTTACTTCTCTCTGGGCCTGTTTTGATTTCTTCAATCGGGAAGTATTCTCTTTTCTTCCGCATTTCTTCTTCACAGGCAAGCTTGAGAGTCTTTTGGAATCCATTTGTCTCCATTCCCACGACGTTTGGTTTCCACCGGTTCCGCATATCAAATATGTTGGAGATAACTTGAGAAGGCCGCCATTGTCCTTTGAGGTAGTCCAAAACGTATAACTTCCAGTCTGAATCCATCCCCGCGACAACAATCGCCGTTTCATCCGCTGTCCTCGCTTCTGAGATAGCCAAGTCTACCGCCATCCCTATAAATAATCCCTTCGGCCTCTCACTCCAATACTTGAACATCTCCGGTTTGAAAAGTTGACTCTCCGCTGAAAAAGGCTGGTTAAGATACTGCGCCGAGAATTCGTCCAAAGGCATCGAAGCCTTAAGATGGTCAACGTAGTCCATACAATAAGGATCGTCCACCACCGTCCAGTCCTTCCTCACATCATCAAACTTTTTCGCGAAATGTTTTGGAAATATTAACCGGTTCTTACCAGCGGAGTCGGTCTCGAAAACCTTCTTAACCATGACGTTGTAGTACTTCATTTCTTTCTCAAAAATCTCACTAAAGGTATCGTCCAGATGCCAGCGGGTACCAATTTCAATGAGTAGCCCTCCGGGTTCTAGAAGGTTAATCATCGAACGTCTAAACCGCTTAACCTTGGCCCGTTGTTCGGGAGTCTGGGAGTTCTGCAACCCTATCAAGTCGTCCAGAATAATAATGTCGTAATGTCCCCCGGTGGTCTCTGCCTCTACCCCCGTCGTCATTACCGTCGGCTCCTTAAGAGGTTTCGTCCTCTGTTTAACAATAATCTCATCCGCGTTCCAACGGGCAGACTGGAAGTTTCCAAAAAGATACTTTAACTGGCTCTGCTCCAACTGGGCCTTTATTTCGGACAGGAAAGACCTCGCAATGTCCCACACCCCGTTACCGATCAAAATACGAATATTTGGGTTCCTGATAATCTGCTGGACGGTGTACCCTATCGTCACGAAACTGGTCTTCAGATGTCCACGGGGAAGCATTAAAGCCTTCTTCCTAGCAGGTTTCCTTAAAAATCTCTCCACATCATCGTGTACCTTGTCCCAGTCCTTATATCCCAGAAAGTGGGTACAAACGAAAAAAAGAGAGTCCTTTAATAACCCCTTTATTTTCTCCGCTTGTTCCGCGTCTACCTTGCTCATATCGGGTCTACCCACTCGTCCTTTTGATACGTCTGTTGAACTATTGACGCCTTTACCAACTTTGGCTTGCTCTCTATCCTTCGTATCATCTCTCTCAAAGATTCAATCCCTACCTTTTCCTTCTTTGGCTTCGATCTCGTCTTTTTCACGTTCCATCGGTTCCGACAAACCTTCCCACAAAATTTAACCCTCGGATCGTTCGTCCTAACTACCGCTTCACAATTTAAACACACTACGTTCATTTAAATCACCTCTTTCATGTAATACTATTACATCCTATTACATTAAAGCTAAAGGTGTTTATTGTCAACCGTTTTCGTAGTCTGCTCTTTCCAACTTGCCATCTGGAAATTTTGGGCCTCTTTTCGGTGTGCAATCAGGTGTAAGGGGGCCTCTTTCCGTAGCGTAGTCAGGTTTGGGGCTATACATTACTATGCCCCCGCCCCATGGGTTTTATTTTCCTTATCCCCCAAAGCATGCTTTCCAAAGTTATTGACAGTCAGCGTGTATCGCTTCAAACCCATGTCCATCTCCATAGCTCGTATGGCGCAGTAGGATAGGGCATGGTCAAGTCGTGGGTTGCGGTGATACATGCGTGGAGGGTGGCTGTCAAATGGTTGATTGTCAGGCTGTTTCAAGTGTCACTTCCGATAATCAATGTTATGGAGTGGTAGCATTTTCTGAAATAGGCTCAATGTCAATTACTTCCTGCCTTCTCGCTATCGCTTCCAACGCTTTTCCGTCGACGTTTATCGTTACATTCATGCTCGTTGGCCTGTTTTCTTGTCCGTACTTCTCGGGCAAAAGGCACTTCAACTGAAAAATCCTTTCAATTACAGATCGAGGGTTAAGGGCATTGGTTCTGCTTACCCCTTCTAGCTCATCTAAATATCTGTCTTTTAAGTCGTCGTAAAGCTGTCTAAATTGTTTATCTGTTTGATACGCGCGATTTACGGTATCTACTGACATTCCCAGCTGATCGCATGTCCTGCGGATTCTGAGGCCGTTCTCATAGTACAAATCTAAAAATGCCTTCTTTTTCTGCGCGTCAAATTGATTTGAGTAGGCCGGATTCTCTAAAAACCCTGTTTCTGGGTCGATTGTGTGGTTTTTAGAGTATTGTGGTTCAGCCATTTAATTTACCAAACAACATTAAACGCATAAATGCTTTCTCTTTTTTGGTTGGCTTGTCTGCCTTTTTAAGGCATTTACAGCTCCCTAATCCGTGTTTTGAACAAAATCCGTATACTTTCCACTTATAACCCATTATCGTTCAACCTTGCCCATTCTATGTCGTTTTTCGGTAGGTTTGGATGGTTCAGAGTAACCATATCCATTAAATTCATCGTCTTTTTCCCTTTTACCGATTTCATGCCCGGCAATATAGGCTAAAGTAATTAAACAAATTACCGTGAAAGTCATGCCAAAACCTTCAAATCTTTAATCTGACTCTCTAAAATCTCTTTCCTTCCCGCTTTGATCGTGGCTCTCCAGCGTGCCTTAATGGCTTCTAAAACTTCCTGCATATCAATGCTCTCTAGGTTTTTATGGCAGGTGTCGCAGATACCGACTCTCATTTTACTGCCGTTTGAAAGATCTAAAGTCATTTCCTTATAAACCCCGCGTGCTACCTTCTCTGCAAAGGATTCCCCGCGAATATGAATCTTCGTATCACAAGAAATACATTTGTCCGGTTCGCAGACGTATTTCATAGCTCGTATTGTCCGCAATAGCAAACCCATCTTCCGTGAGGGTTGATTGCGTATTTGGTGTGCTTACATTTATTTTTTTGATTCTCAAGGCGGGCGTAAGTGGATAAATCTTCGTCGTTGATTTCAGAGTCTTTCAAAATCTTTGGCGCGATAGTTTTTCCGCTCATAGCGGAAATTTACCTTAATGCTGAACCTGTTTCAAGTCTTTTTTGATTTATTTTTTAACTTTTTTTCAAGCATCAAAAGCTGGTTATGAATCAAACTTCGTAACACAGTCAATTCTTTTTGAGCTTCTTCCCACTTTGACCGCCAGTACTTACATTCGCCTTTATCTTGGACTTCCATGTTATTTCTCCGCTAACTCTGGATTTTCGTAGATGTTACCAATGACTTCCAACGGTTGGCTTGTCATTAGGCTAATTCCAAAACCGTCTTCAATCCATTCAATAAATCGAACGTGTTCCATACTTCCACGGGCCAAACCGTCTTTATCAATACCAGAATCCATGAAACGGATAATGTCCCCTTCGTAAATTTCCTTCCCATTCTTGTCCTTGAGGCCAGTGAATTGCATCACTTGATACGTTTTATCTTTACGAACCGCTTTGCATCCCCTGCATTGGCAGTTAGAGACGCAAGGGAAATGGCCGCACCGCTTACACAGCTTGGCTACAATTCGGTTCATGCGCTTCTGGTGGTCAGTTAGCTGTTTCATTTCCTCATTCCCCCTGTCCGGCCTCTTGGCAATACCAATCGTACAGGCGGATGATCCAATCGCATGGGATCTCCACCAAAAATGTGTGCCATGCCTGTGTGCCATTTACCTGCCGAAAGTCCGCAAGAGCATTCCTTTTTAACGCTTCGCATTAAGCCGGGAAGCTTCATTTTTTCGGTGTCCGTTTTTTCATTATAAATTGTATCCATCTATTTCTCCTGTCCTGATAGGGCGGATTGAGCATCTTTCAGTCGTGCGCCAGTAAATCCACTCATGGAATTATTTTCTTTTGAATCTTTGATTGTCGCATCAATTAACCCGGACAGGGCTTCCCTCAATCGTTCCCTTTCCACCAACAGTTCCTCGATGATGGTCATAGTTTGTGGCATGGCTTTACGCTGTTGTTCAGGTACTTGGGCCAGCATTTCTTTTATTTGGTCTGGGGTGTAGGTCATTTCTCGCTCCATCCTTTGCATGAAATATCAATCGTTATAAATATTTTTTGTTTCTTATTGGAAAAGCGCATTTTCCACGGAAACGGATGACTTCGATGTTTAATCCAAGTCGATCCACGTTTTCGTTTTTGCCATTTTTTTAATGTTCCTTGCATTTTCCGCCTCCTGCCGTGGATGATTTAAGTGAGAGAATAATCCTTTTAATTTCTTCTGGTGATATGTCCGAATACACATCGTCAATATATGGCTGATACGCTTCTACCGCCCTGTCCAGCGCATTGTCGGCGCAACGGCGTCCGAAGGCTTCAATCCTTACGATCATTTCCCATGCTTCTTTTTGATCTTTCCTAAGGCTGGTATTGCCAAATACTTTAATGGCTTCTTTGTCGATATCAAACGGTTCTTTGGTGGTCATACGATGTCCCAAAAATATTCGCCACGTTCAACGTCCCATATTTTGCGCCACAAACATAATCCACGGAAATATCCACCCTCTCGGCCCACCCAATAGACTGTAAATGGAATCCGAAACAAAATGTTATCTTCAACGCTTACGGCTTGCCTTTTACTTTTCATTTCCACCTCCTCCGCCATAAGGTTCCCCGCCGCACACATAAGAAAGTCCGCGATCTATCTTCTTTGAGCATTTTGGATGGTCACAGTAAGCTGGTACGCCATAGCCTATATCCCTATTCCAGCTTGAATCAAATCCTATCGACCACCCCATCTTTCCCTCCCTGTTAAATTGAATCAGACAAATAAGAAACAACAGCGACGGGTAGAATTAAAAATTCTGTGTATATCTGCACCTTGTTAATCATCCTCATGGCTTCTTCTATGGATTCAAAATCATTCGGGAAAACAGACTCCATGCACCCATAAGTTGACTCTTTTGGACATTTTAAGAGCCCATCAGTAGACACCTCAAATATCCGGTATCTAACTTTATAGTCGTACTTTTTATTCATTCTTTCCTCCCTGTTAAATTGGCGCGGCATGAGCCAGAAATTGACAGCTAAACGAGTAATAACTGCCAATTCCGATACCTTCCTCGTTCTCCCGGTAACGTGTTGCCACGCCGCCATGCCGCGCTAAAGTGTGCCGTGGCCTGACAGGGAACCTTATTTGGCACCGTTCAGCATTAACAAGGTTTTTAGCTGAAGCGTTTTTATCGCCTTCCGCGCAGACCACAGCAAAATATTTCACAAAACCCACCATGCGACCTATCACGCCTTACGCTTTTTGTATTGCCCCTGCCCTTGCGGTGTACCAATGTCCAGACGACCGGCCTGACGATGGCTCCGCAAGGGTCTTACAGGGCAAATCTTTACTGTAAACTATCAACTATCAACAAAGTGTTGCGGAC
>Ga0070749_10001056_pt1 | contig 18600 bp, 20 predicted proteins | sample VirMetDEL_Nov_18_FD_75180 | JGI IMG/M metagenome (GOLD analysis project Ga0070749, IMG submission 75180) | Aqueous microbial communities from the Delaware River and Bay under freshwater to marine salinity gradient to study organic matter... | ecosystem: Environmental > Aquatic > Marine >...
AACGCCTAGTTGTGAAGAAGTGGCGATCTGTGTGCGGCCCCAGATAAGTGCGAGTGCGTCCTGTACGTTCGCTACAGCAGGCATGCTGGGCGAAAAATATGCGCCATCGCAGAGAATGTCGTAGTCGTTAAAAGTACCGCTGGCGCCGGAGACAACGGCAACTTTTTCCCAGTTAGCGCCTGTTCCTTGGCTCAAGATCCAGTCGCCTACAGCCAGGCTTGCGGCTGGCGCAGGAGTTGTTCCAGTTCCGCCTGTTGTTACAACGAGATATACACCGTTGTTGGTTGAGTTTGGAGTGGTAAGAGCTTGTCCAACTACAAGGCCGGCGTTAGTGCCGTATTCGTTCAACGTAGTAATCGTGTTGGCTGTAGCGTCGTATGTACCACCGAAACGGACGTTTAATTGAGTGGCGCTGCCGTAACCAACAAGTAGCCAATAACCGTTTGGAGTAGGTGAAACTACACCCACCCAGATGTATGCGGAACGATCACTAGGATTGATCCACCACTGACCAGCAAATTCAGGGGTCGGCTGAGATTCACTAACCTGTGCAATTCCGTAGTCAGCTAGTTGCTCGGCAGTAACACTATTTGGAGCTAGACGACTGGAATCAAAAGTTCCGCTTACAATGCTGCTTGCATCAATATCGGGTATATCGGCAGCAGTCAGTACATCTCCGAGCGTAATGTGACCGGCTGCATCGACTGTTACTTTGGTGTAGATACCTGGAGTTACACCGCTAGTGCTGTGGCTAATTTCTCCGGTTCCACTGATACTTAGCGCGTCCGAATCAGGTACGGATACAGCGCCGACAGTGGTTGAAGTTCCAATCGGAAGGTCTGCTGGTACGAGTGGTGTTGCAGCAGTGATGTGTCCGGTGGCGTCGAAAGTGATTCCGGCGCTGGTTCCGGCTGTAACCGTCGAGGCGTGATCGACGACGCCGGTGGAATCTACAGTTAGACCCGAGCCCGGACGCATAGCGCCAACGGTGGCTACCGTGGCGACGGGTAAATCGGTACTTACAAGCGCTGAGGTTCCGGTGATATGACCTGTATTACTGAAAGTGATGCCGTTGTGTGTGGCGCCGGTTATTGAGTCAGTGTGGGTTACGGCACCATCAACCGCGATATCTAGCCCTGAAGTTGGCGGAAAATAAGCCCGTCCTGCAGCAGAATCAGTAGCAATGTTGGCACTTAGATTGCCAGTGCCATCGACGGATAAACCGTCGGAGATGATTACACCGCCGAGTGAACTGGTAGTAGCGGGGGGAAGATCAGTCCCAGTGATAGTGCGGGCGGTTACCGCTCCAGCGCTATCCGTAGGGCCTGCTAAAAATTGAGCGGATCCAGTAGTGATGGCTAGGCGATCTGGTTCGATCGTGGCAACTGCCACCTTGCTATTTGTGACGGCATCGGATGCCAGCTTTGCGTTGCTAACGCTTGCATCAAGGATTTTTTCTTCGGTTACAGCGTCGGCAGCAAGGTCGGCAGAACCGATGCTGCTGGCTTCGATTGAAATTTTGGCGCCGGCTGTGGCCGAACCGGTAACGCTGTTTGCTTGGATTTTGTCTGTTGTTACTGCGTCGTCGGCAATCTTGATTTCTGTTACTGCGTCGTCGGCGAGTTTTGCAGTCGTTACGGATCCGTCGGCAATGCTCGCGCCAAGCGAGCCGGACATGGCCGTAGCCAAGTCGGCGACGGTTACCTTCTTTTGATCTGCAGCACTTAGGTCGGCAAGCGCCAAGAAGTCCGTGTTTTCGACGTTTGCCGCCGAAATCGGGTCAAGGTTGACGATGATGAAATCGGACATTACCCCTACGGACTACAAGGGTCTGATGGGGTCAGTCTACAGAGTTCGTCGCGCCAGGTCAGGTTAGTCAGATTGGAGTGTCGACGTTAAGGACTACCGGGCCTGTGGTCACAAACTGCAGGCGAGAACGCACCGCGTCGTCCGACTCGAAACTGATTCCGACGTTTGTGAGAAGGCCCGTTAGCTCATACCAAAGCGAGTCTGAGGGCCTAGAGGGGTTGGAGCCTGGACGCACCACGTACAATTTTGCCTCAAACTCGGCACCGAGGGTTTGCCTGGTAATCAGTTGGTGCAGGTAAACAGTTTTTTCTACATCGATGCCAGATTCCGTGGGGGGCATGTAGTCAAAAAGGCATTCGATTGTGCCGCCACCGCTGATTAAAGTGCTGTACTGTTCACGGAAATTACTAGATAGTGTCGTGACATCTGCGGAGTTTCTTTCTGTATTTAACTCGTAAGAGGTCACTGCGCCTAAATTCTTGTAGGGAGTATCCGCTAAAGAAACAGTGATGTTTTGTGTTGTACCTGGATCTTGAAGCACAATGCGGTTTGCAGTTGCTCCAGCTACTGCGGCGGGAAATGTGTTGTATAGGTATAGACCTCCCATAAGATCGACATGCACATACCACGTGCCTTGGTTACGAGCTACACCATCACTCCAGCCGCTGCTAGTTATGAAAAGTAATGTGGTGGCTGCGGATATAGTTATCCGGTCTCCGGTGAAAAAACTTTCGCCGGCTCTCTCAAAACTGAAGCGATTAGATGTAGTATTTACGTCCGCTACATTTATGGATGTAGTAATCTCGGTCGTGTCAGCTGGTCTACGAAGACTGACAATACCGTCTTTGCCTAGATAAATTGCCATTGTTATACGAGAGCGGTGGTGAATCCGTCGGTTACTTTGAAACTAATTCGGGCTTCCATAACATCGCCAGTACGGCATCCGATGTTTACTTGAGTAATAATGCAGTCAAAGGCTATATTTTTACTTCCAAAGCGTAAAGAGAGGTTTACGGTGGAAGCCGGAGTGTTTCCGGTTTTAATGACTTTGTTTACTAGATTTTGTGGGGCGCTGGTGGTTCCGTCAAGGTAATACAGTACTGTTGCCGAGCCATCGGCGTCTGTGTTTCCGGGTGTGTAAGATTCGTTTTTCTGTCCCAAGGTTGTCGTCCGCAGTGCGTCGACGCTGCCGGAGACTGACCATTCGGTCACTTTGGCAACAACTGTGTTGTTTAGCCTAAGGGATCCGTCGCTGCCTGTTAAGTACGCCATGGCTGTAGGGGTCTACGCGACCGGAACTGATACTAACCGAACACTTACATTATGCCGCCCTTTCACAGAGGGAGCCACGCTAGGTGGTTCTGCGTAGCGCCACTGCACTTTGGTGGTGTTATACAGAGATGAAGCCTTTGAAGTAAACCCGGAAAAGACCTTGGCACTTAAAGTGAACAAATTGTATGTTCCGTTTGTGTTGTAGTGTCTGTAAATCAGCAGCATGTTGGCTTCTGATACGTTTGCAAAAGTAAGATCGAGTGCGCTGCTTATTCGCAAAGAAGAGTAACGAATGGACGTTTCTGCGCCGTTTAGCGCCGTGTACGTTGTTCCAGGGTAACTTCCTGGGTTCAACGTGCAGGTACTTGGAGCCAGGGAAGGGAATACCGTCATGACATGACCTCCACTTCGCCGCTAAGCATTTCTCTAGTAATGATACTTCTGCCATTGCTGTCGAGAGGGAAGTGCGTCGCCTCGACTTGGATGGTGCCGTCGGCGTTTTCCGTAAGGGAGTCGAGCAGGTAATACTCGATGTCTTTTGTGGTTTTTGGAGATTCTGCGGGGCCGGAGATTAAATTAAGCTGGATGGCAAAGAATGTCCCCGGTTTTTTGTTTGCAAAAAATTGCGTTCCAGTGAACGACACCGTGTGGGAGACGTACTTTCTGTACGCCAGCAGGTAACGTGCTACATAAATTGCATGGAATTCAGTTGTGCAGAATAGCGTCATGTCATACTCCTCATGTACTGCTGTGGGAGACGTCCCTTTGTATCGAACGAGTGTAGTAGTGATGGAGCCAATGTCACTCGGTGACTGCTTGCGCCACGTCATGACAGCGTGAAATGGGTCTTGCTGTGTTTTTGCGGTGTAATTTTTTGTGTAACTATCGGGAATTATGTGGGCAGTAGTTGCTGTAAATTCTGGTGTTAATTTTGTTGTTTTGGGTGTGAAGTCGTCGGCCAGTGGCAGTAAAGGAGCCAGGCCCGCTTTACCGTCATTGAGAACCAGTCGCAGTAAAAAGTAAGGTGCGACCGTGTTGATGAATTCGCGTAGCCCAGTGGTGGTGGTGAGAGCTGCATTGAAGTACAGGCCCATCTTTTGGGTGAACTGCGCTGCGGCTTTAAGCGATGCGCGGTCAATCAAGTTGTCGGACAGGTTCGCGGATTTTTGAAGCACGTAGTAGGTGAGGTCCGCAAAATTATCACTAGGGCCATACGTGAAATTGTTAAGCACGCGCTGAACACGCATACCGTTTCGACAGAAAATAAACAGCTGGTTTAAGTAGTCCCTGGGTGGATTCGTTATGATTGCCGCGTATGCGCCAATGGTGATGTCGTCGTAAAGGCGAGAATCAGGTACTGTAATTTTTGCGCCAGGAAGTCCGGGACGGCCAGGCTCTAGTGGATTAACGATTCGCACGTCGACAAAGTCATGTTGGACAAATTCCTCGATTGCAGTTTCGTCTTCCCAAGACCAGCCGCCATCTCCGCCATAGGGTGAGTTACTATATGCAGTTCGATCCGGGCGCTTCAACTTGTCGGATTGCGTAAACTCTTCATGGCAGAGTTGAGGATTTCCTGGGTCGTATACAACAGGGATACCGCCTGTTTCACCGTGGTTGGTGGATGCCCCGTATACTTTCCATACGTGGCTAATTTCTCTGTCTGTTTCTGCAAATAGCTGATATCTACCGCCGGCACCACTTCCCGAGAAAAACACACCTTTTTTAACTACATAAGCCTGTTGTGTGCCGACTACAGAGCGTGGAAGGTAACACACAGTAGGACGATAGGCCAAGTTAGTTAGATCGCGGTCGTGTATACCGCCCTTGTAACGTACTGGAACAGGGTTAAATAAGTATTGATACTTACCCTTAGTTGTATGAGAATACTCGATAACTCTTCTTTCTTTGTGGTTTAGACGCAGCGAAGTCCACAGCGTCCATGGAATAGTGTCTGTTTTATCGCTAGGGGTATTTCGCGGAATACGGCGGAAGTAAATATCAAACACTACCGCATCTAACCACGTTTTTCTAAATCCAGGTGATGCTCTATCGGATGCAGACCCGACGAGCCGTAGCGCATCTAACAGGGAATTAGACTCATCAAAACCGACGGTATACGGATACACAAAAGGCACTATGCGCATACCGTTTTGCCCTGTGTACTCGCCGTCTATTAGTCCCTGAGCAAAGTTGTTTTGTAAAACAAAACGTACATAATTTGCGTTAGCTGCACCACTTTCAACAATCGTAAAGGTGCTGTCATCTAGTTCAACGGGACTATTTATGTCGCGTGTTGCCGTGTCTATGTTATCGCGCTTATCGTTTGTTGTAAGTTTGTCTGCATTTCGTGCTACACGCCTAATGTAATATCCGTCCGTAATGTTGCCCTCCGCAAACAAGTTTGGGATGCGTTGATATGCGTAATCCCAGGCAACTCCTGTGAGGCTTCCGGTGTCAAATAGTGGCGTTGTGCCAAAGTAGACATCCGTTGAACGAATATTTCGAACATCCCCTTCGCTGATGATGAAGGCAAAACGACCTTCTGCGGGGGAATTTGTTTTATGGGCTGCTTTGAAAAGAGGTGGGGCGACCCATACGCCGCCGCTTCCGTTGGGAAGGCGTGGTTCGTCACCTGTGCTAGCTGCCGGATTTTTTGTTGGTGGACGGTATAGCCCGAACACCATTGGCACAGCTTGTCCCAGCTGCACGATGCTCTGTTCGCGGTCGCGGTCCTCGAACGGAGTGGTCTTTTTGACCGTTAGCGACTTGAGCAGCTTCGCTTCCGTCCCGGAAATGTCGGGCTGTTGTGGGAACAGTTGGTTGCTCATCAGTACATGGGACGCAGCGTGGTTGGAATGCCGCGAAGCAGATCTACGGTGACTTTACGTGGGGGAACGTAGGCTGTGCTTAAATCAATGCTGTTAATTAGTTTTGCGGTAAGGGTCGTTAGTGTGCGGCTAATACTTTCGATGCGTCCCACATACGCTGAGATGAGCGTGCTTTTATTGAAATTTTTGGAATTTATATTGGTTGCTGATAGTTCTAGGGTCTGTGCGGTGATTATGCAGGCCGCGTTTCTGTAGCCGAGAAGCATGGTTTCTGTAGCGGGTAAAAACGGAAACTCGATAGTGAATTCTCCGGTATCGCCTTCTACCCCGCTTGTAAAACTGTTGCAGCTGAATGTGGCGTAGGTGTAGCCGTCAGAGGTTTTTGTGCCGTAAAAGTAGTTTTGCCAGCGGGCAATAATGAGTGTTGGTGTTTGCGTTGTTTCAGTAACGATTAGCCGTTGTGCGTAGTCAAGGGTCATCAGGCTATACCGATCGACTTACGAACTTGGGTGTTGTACTGAAGCATTTTAAGGGTAGCTCGGACGGCGTTATCTGCGGTGCTTCGCAGGGATTGCGCCATGTCCTGCTGGGAGACGTAGGTTTTGCCGTCGATCTGCATTACGGGGCCGGTGGTGACGTTGATCTGGTTGTTGATTCGTGGCATGCCGCCGCCAAATGCAGCGCCCGTGCCTGGTTGACCTTCGCTTAGTCCAGAAGTGCCATCGGCGGGGATTACGTCGGCGCCTCGCCGGCCTTCCGCGTAGCGAGTCATCGCCGCAGCCATCTTGCTTTCGGGGATAACAAACTCGCCCTCATTCCCTTCGCCGATAACGGCGGAAGTAGGTTTGTCGACGTAACCGCCGGACGCAAACAGTAACTGTGGACCTGAAGGTGGAACAATATTAAATGTCTTGCCACCACTACCGCCACTGCCACCGCCACCGCCGCCGGTTTGATTGCCCTGTTCCTTGGCGCGGTTGAAGGCAAGTTGTTCCAGGGTCATCTGGCGGATGGCCTCGGCTTCTTGGATTCGGTAGCCGGCTGCCTTGATGATTAGCTGGAGCTGGTACTCCATCAATCTGAGCATTTGTTTGGATTGGAGCAGCGTGTCGGTCTCTTCGTTGGTCAGTTTTCTGACGAGGCTTATTTGCTGTAGTTGCAGCGCGAGTTTTTGGTGCTCCAGTCGGACTTGTTGGAGTTTGATGCGGGCCTGCTCAACCTCGACTTGAATCTGGAGTACGGTCTGGCGGTAGGTGAGTTCGACCTGCTTGACGCGGAGTGCGTACACCTTTTCGAGGTCGCCTTCCTGTTCGGCACGCTGAATCAGCAGATCGTTTATTGCTTTCTGCGCGGCGAATTGGGCGTTGAGTGTGCCAGTTGCGGACTGGAGCACCTCGTTGGCGATCTTGAGGGATGTGACAAACTTTTCTGTGTTTATGCTTATGGTTACTTTTACGTCTTTAAAACGTGCAATTTCTTGCTTGATTCTCTCTACCTCTTGCTCTTCCAGTTTGAGCTTGATGTTTACTTCTTGAAGTTGTAACTTAGCGATTTTGTTCTTAATATCTAGAATGTCCTCTTCAGTGAGCAGGGGCGCAAGTGCGCTAAGCGCGGACTGGGCATTGCTGATTTCTTGTTGTACTGTGAGTAGTTCGTTTGCAGTTAAAAGTCGCTCGGCTTCTTGTTTAGTAATCTTGTTGTCAAGTTCAAGAGTACGAATTTTGATTTGTTCTTCTAAACTGGCAAGGGATATTTTCTTTTCGCGGATGCTCTCTACTTCTTTAATAGCTTCTTGTAGGCGAAGTTGTTTTTGTAGACTATCTGCAATTTCCAGGTCTTTAAGCGCAATACTTCTCTTGCCTTCAAGTATAGCTACTTGGCGTTCGACGGCATCTCGTTCTGCGCCGGCGCCCTTCTCTCTAGCTTCTGCTATCCGTTGATCATAGTCAGCGTTGATCTGTAGCTTTTGTTTTCTAAGGTCTAACTGTGCGTTAGCGTCTTTCTCTGCAGCTGTACGCCCTAAGGTTCTTTCTTTTTCTAGTTTATTCAAGTCTCTGCTCAGCATTAGCTCTTTAAACAGAACTTTACTAGCTGCTTCGACAGCAGCGGTCTGCTTCTCACGTTCTTCCGAAACTGCTTTCGTACTTTCCTGGACACTTTTAAGGGCTTCGTCTCCGCCCAAAAGTTTGATAACAAATTCTGCGCCTAGTTTAATTAGTGTGCCTATCCCAGAAAGAACTACATTTACACCCTTAGCTATTAAACCCACTACATTTAGTATAAGGGCTAGAGCTGCTGCAAAAGGTGCAGCGATAATGGATAAAATAGATTGAATAGGCTTCAAAACATTATCCCAAGCGTTAACAAGAAGATTTACAGCATTAGCAGAGTCTTCAGTGCTAGTTCCGATAGCGCCTGTCTGTAGGGTTACTTCCTTATTGATAGCCTGTCGGGCTTCTTCGTAGCTACCGGCTTCAATAAGAGCTTGTACTTGAGTTTCAAGTTCAGCGGTTACTGTAATGGCAGTATCTCGCAATTTTTCCATACTTAGACTGCTTAGTGCTGCACCCAGTTCTTGTGTGGCACGCATAGCAGAGCCAAATATTTCATCTAATTTTTGGCCGACAGCAGATAAGCCTACGCTTAGTGCCATGCCGGCGTTTCCTCCTAACATACCGCCAAGCGCACCACCAAGCCCACCGCCAAGAACAGCGCCTGGACCGCCGCCAAATAGCATAGGAAAACCGGCGCCGAGGATGGCATCTAGCGTCCCAGGTTTCTGTAGGGGCGCTAAAGAGCGGGTCGTTTTTTGCTTGAATAACTCGGCAGGACTAAAAGGTTGATCCGACGGGAATGGGCCGCCTCCGCCTCTAGGCTTTCGAGTTTTTGGTGCAGCCATTGCTACGTCTACACGTTTTATGGCCTGCTCCAGTAGGGCAAACTCCTTACTTGTATTAAGCACAAGACGTTGCATATCCTGTAGCTCTTGTTGATATGCTTCTAATGCGGCAATACTTCTTGGAACTGCCTGTTCTTGAGCAAGCAATTCTTGTACAAGACCTCCTCCGCCGATAGTTTTTCCTGCCTCTCCTTTATTAGACAACTCTTGAGCTAAAACACTCAATCGCTCTTTACCTAATGCGTTAGCGGCAACTGCTGCTTGCTGCGCAGCAACTGTAAACTCCCTAAACTGATTTGTACTTACATCACTGTTTTCTGCTACACGTCTAAATGCGACAGATAAGGCAGTCGTGTTGGCTATTGTGCGACTAGAGGTTGTGCCAAATGCTTCTACAGCCCGTTCACTATTAATAAAACTATTTTTTAGTCCGTTTAGCTCTTTTGCTGCCTGCCCAAACCTATCTGCTAGCTCCCCTCTACCGGAAATTTTACTTACATCTAGTGGTCTAGAATTAACATCTCTGACAATACGCTCTAATTCTTGTACGCGGTTAAGTACGCCATCGAGCATCCCCGTGCCGGTTACACGCAGATTGATTGAAGCGTTGTAACTGCTCACGTCTTGACACAGCTGCGTAAAGGCAGTCTACGGCGTAAAAAGCCGCCGGGGTTAGCGGCGGCCTCGGGCTTTTTTGTACGCCGCCTCTTCTTCATCGGCGCGGATTTTTAGGTACACGTACCAAGCGGTGAATTCTTCGGCAGTCATGCGCTGGCGAAGCTCGCTCAGTGTCATGCCCAGTTTTTCGGCGACGAAAAATTGGGTGCGGAGGCTTATGTCCTTTTTGAGGTCCTGCTCAAGCGCTTTTGGGGTCGAGATCGCCTTCCTCGTCGGTCAGGACGGCGAGCATCAGGCTTTGGAGATCCTTGTCCTTGACCTCGTTTTTGAGGATGTCGATCTCGCCGGGCTTGAACAGCTTCTGGCCGTTTTCGTCGCAGGCTTTGCTAATCAGCAGCTGGAGCGCAAACTGGGTGGCGTCGTCGCTCTTGGCTTGCTTTTGTGCCCGCTCGCGCTCGGCCATGGTCAAAGGAGCAACCCACATTTCGAAGGTGGCGCCATCGCTAAGAGTCACACTTTTCTTGACGGGCTCCAGGTTCGCTGCCTTACGCAGACGATCCAGAGCGCTCAGACTTGCAGAAGCAGGCATGGATATGCGCTGGAATACTGTTCTAGTGTAGCGGAATAGAAATAAAAAACCCCGGTTGTTAGGCCGGGGTCGGTGTCGTTAGCGTTGGAACCTATCAGGACTTGCTCAGGTCGAAGGTAGGGGTGGAGCTGGGGCGGAAGGCAATTTCCACGCTTTGGCCGTCGTCGGGGTTAACGGTCAGGCTGGCCGAAGTAACGATCACGGGAACGGTGATCGAACGGCTCTTGGTGTCGTCCACGGAACCGCCGGAAGTGATGCGGTCGATGTAGAGCTTCATCGTCGCGCCGGCTTGGCTGGCTTGGATCACGTCCTCGATCATGCGGCTGGCGAGGGTGGTGTCGTCATCGGTGGTGTAGACCGTGGCGGAACCAGAGCCATCCGCGAAGCCAGTGATGTAGGCGCGGAAGGGGGCGTACTGACCGGGGGTTTGACCAATGGTGGTCACGTCGATTTCGGAGCGGGTGATCTCGAAGCTCCACTCACGAACGGATCCAACGGCGGCAGGTGCTGCATAGGCAACACGGAACACGTTGGGGGCGACGATGGTGCCGTCGTCGGTGATCGTGATGGTGGAGCCACCCGAAGTGGCGGACACCTGCAGAATGCCAGTGCTGGGGGCGTAGGCGATCACGTAGTAGGTGGTGCCAGCGCTGATACCGGCGGGAAGGGTGCCAGTACCGGCGGCGCCGGTTTCGGCGTTGATTACCGCGAACTTGACGGGATCGCCAACCTTGAGGTTCAGGTAGGAGGCAACTGTGATCTCGTCATTGGCGACATCAACGTCGGCTTCCACAAACGTGCCGGTGGTGCCAGCAGGGGCGTAGTACAGGGCGCCGGAGGTGCCCGAAAGGACGGTGGCCATTGGTAGTACCTATGGGGAACAAAAACGCGGGCACTGCCCGGCTTAATACAGGTTAGCTGGAAGAGTTCAAGTCAAGAAATGATCTGTGCTTGAAAGCCCGCCTCAATCCGAGAGATAAAAAATGGCGTAAATGCACGGCGAGATTGTTGGTCTGGGGTTGTACCACCGAAGCTGGGGCTGAATGTAGGGCCTGAAATGCTTCCTAGGCGCATGTAAACCCCACTGTCTTCCTTGTCGGCGTTGTTGATACTTTCCAGGGTGGTGAAAGCGGTATCGACCAGTGTTTGATTTCGGGCCGGACCTTTGCCTTTTGGGGTGTACGTGCGGATCACAATGCTCCCGCGAGCCATGTCGTGACTGGTTGTGAGCGTCGGTTCAGTGGTTAGGCCAAACTGGATATTGATGTGTACGAATTCCTCGGCGCTGTCGGCGCCATCGTTCATAACGTTGTCGAAGTAGACCGGCACAGCGGGGGACAGGCTGTTGTAGGCAGTTAATAGGGATGCTTCTAGTGCGGCTCTGATCGCTTGGTAATTCATGATTACTACGCTAGGCGGACGCCACGCTCCAGTGCTTTTTGCATCATGCCTCCGTTTACAAAGGTTGTGTACCAATCAAGGGGGGCTGTACTACGAGAATCGCCGCGTCCAGCGCCAACATCACCGCGCTTGCCTGCTTCTGGGCGTTTTCCACGAGCTACAATGTCTCCTTTTGGCGGGTATCCCGGATAAATAAACTCCTCGCGTGGTACTTCAACTAAGTCCATTGCGATCAGCTTGTGCTCAGCAAAATTGCTGATGGTGAACTTATTTTTTCGTTTGACTTCACGCAAAGTTGCAGGTAATTCAGGAATATCAGCAAGCGTATATGGGTATGTGCCACTACCTATTCCTCCGCTTGGACTAATTGCTACCCAACTATTTTTGAAGTCACCACTCCATTCTGGACCTGCTTCTGCGAGGCCGTTCATTATTTCCTTGGTCGCGTTGCGTGAGATAGTGTTTAGCCACTTATATGCATCCTGCATAATCTGGCGTTCGAGGCTAGCCATTATTGGGGCCTCAAAAGAAGGGTGTGGAGGACGGGGTTTTCGCCACGAAGAGTTTTGCAGCTGATTATGCGGGCTGTTTTTGTGGCGCTGTTTTGTGTGTATTGGATGCGGTCGCGGATGCTGGGACTGTACGCGCCAAGCTCGGCGTTGCCGATGATGGCTTTTAGGTCGTCCGTTTGATAGCTGCTCTCGAATTCCTCGGGATTCGCGGTTGAAAGTAGTGCGCGGACAGTGATGGTGGTCGGGGTGTCGCTGACTTCGCCGGTTGTGGCGTCGTAAGTCGGGGCTGTGTCGGCTTTTAGGTAGGTGACGTTTTGGCCCCATTGCGCCAGCAGTTGGGCGGGGAGGGCGGAAAATGTCGCATCGACGAGGCTCATGTCAACCTCGGTACAGGCGGACGGCGTAGTTTGCGGCGCCGCCCATGCAGTAAGGGCCTAGGTAACTTTGCAGCCAGGGGTAAACGTCGAAGACGTTGTTGATGACCCCGCTGGTTTGGCTGCTCTTGTTGTACTTGACTTGGAGGTCGCCGAGTTTTACCTCGTCGTAGATGCCACTGGTGCCAGTGCTGCCGGTGATGGCGTCGGTGTCGTTGGCAAGCGCCCGCGCCAGTTCGTAGGTGGCGACTTTGATGGGCTCGGGGATCAACGAGCAGACGAGGTCAATGCCGTCGACGGTGTACTCGTCGCGGGGCCATCTCAATGCTTGGGTTTCGGTGCAGCGGTCACCGTAAAAACTCAAGACGTCGATCCAGCGCGTGGCGGAGATGATGGCGCGGGTCTTTTGGTCCTCGGTCTTGTCGTCCCATGTGGTGCTGTCGGGGACGGTCTCAAAATAGGTGTCGGCGTCCTCCAGCGTCACGTAGCTGTTGGCCGAAGCCCCGCTCAAAGTGGCGTCGATGACAGCGGCCACAACTTAATACATCCTTTTTTGGAGTCTAGCGTCAGTTCGAGAAGTCCTTGCTTTTGGTGGAGGACTAAGTAAAACCGCGTGGTAAACCTCGGCGCCAGCGAATTCCAGTTCGGCTTGCTTTTCGGTGTGGTCGCCGTAAGGGATGTCGACGAAGAATCGGCGGTTATTCTGTAGTACGAACAGCCGGACCAGTTTCATGTCACCGCGTCGTGCTTCAGCAGAACCCAGCGTAGAGATGCCTGAGATTAAGGCACCGGATCCTAAAAAGCCTCGTAAGTGGGCTGATGTCGCAAAAGAAATTCAGGCAATGCGCCAGACGGGGGCGAATGTCCCAGAGATTTGCGAGAAACTCAGTGTGTCGTATGTGCTGGTGAACCAGCTCATCCTGCAGTCGTACAAGATGGCGATTGATGCGGAACAGGTGTTCCAGCGGCAGGAGGAGTTGAGGTTGGCGGAAGAAGGTTGATAAAAGAAAAGGCCCCCGAGTTGGGGGCCTTTTTGCTGCCTGATCGAAAAATCAGTAAGCGGTGGTGTCGAGAGGGGTGTTGCAGAGCAGACGCACGATGGGGACCATCTTGGTGCTGCTGTAGACGAGGTTCCAGCTGGCGGTGGCGGCCAGGTTGCCGGTGGTGGAGGCGTTGCTGGGGTTGTCGCCAGCGGCAGCCCACTTGGTGCCGGTCACGTGGTAGCCGTAGTGGTAGTCCACAGCCACAACGTCCTGCATGGACAGGATGTTGCGGTCGGCAGCCAGGCGCAGGTCCTGTTGGACGCCTTCGCTGATCACGCCAGACTTGAACATGTAGACGGGGTACTTCACCGCGTGGGTGGCAGTGCCGCCGGTCAGATAGGTCAGCTGGTCGTCGATCACGACGCGCAGGCCGGCGAAGGTTGCGACCTCGGGTTGGGTCACGCCCACACCGCCGCCGCCCCAAACGATGGCGCCGGATGCAGACAGTGCAGAGGTGCTGAAGGTCAGCATCCCGACTTGCTGCAGGTAGAACGCCACGTTGGAGTGCATGGCGATGCTGTCCAGCTCGTCGCCGCGCTCACCGAGCTTGGCTTTGGCCTTCACAATGTTGGCCACGTTCAGGAAGTTTGCCTCGGTCATGGAACCGGGCGCACCTGCGTAGGAAGCGTCCAACTGGTTGGCACCCAGCACGCCAGCTGCGGAAATACCACCGAACAGACCCAGCAGTTGGGCCTTGAGGGTGGAGGTCTTCAGCTTGTTGATGGCGGCGGTCAGCTGGTTGCGGACGTGGGCCAGGGGATCGGCGCCAGAGCCGAGCTTGGACAGGTCGTCTGCGGCGTAGGCGAAACCACGGTGCAGGATCGTCATGATCTGCTCGTCGGCGGTCGACTTTTGAGGAGTCAGATAGCCGGCGCCAGAGGTGCCCCATGCAGCCGAGGAGAGGATTTGCTCTTCGGTGGGGTTGATGGGGTCGAAGAAAGGCACGCGCACGCGGGTGCCGCCGGAACGGGCGTCAAGCGCGGCGTTGCGCTGCACGATGCCGCTTTGGACCCACTTCGATTGCTCGAAGATGCCCTCGCTGGTGTAAGCGAGGAATTCGGGGCGGGCGACAAGATCCGACAGGAATGTTCCGCCGGAATAGTTTTCGAGTGAAGCAGCCATTGTGGGCTCCTAGGTGGTTTGCGGGAGTGCCCCACAGGGGCTTATTGACCGGCTTCTGCCTTCAGCAGCCTGGCTTTGTCTGGATCCTTGGCGAGCATCATCATTTGCTGAGTGATGTTCCAGGAGTCCTTCATCCAGGGGTTGGCTTGGCCGGGAAGGGCGGTGGCGCGGGCACTACCCGTGACACCCATGCCGGCGCGGTTCGTAGCTGCAAAATGATGCTCGTAACCGCTGCCGGGGTTTTTCAAGTTGGTGATGTACTCACCAACTGGAACTTCGACGCCGCCGATAAGAGCCACAGGCTGCCCATCTTTGGCACGTAAGTTCTCCTGCACTAGACGATACAACTGATCGGGTGCCAATGCACCAGCTTGGGAGAGATGAGCGATGGCGGCAGATTTGATCTGCTCTTGAGTAAAACCTTGGCGTACTTGGTCGATTTCTGCATCTTTTGCCGCCAAGTGTTGCTTTAGTTCAGCAACAGTGTTTTGCGCTTCTTCCCAGAGAGTTTTGTACTCCCCGGATTCGGCGAGTTTTGCGGTTTTGGCTTGCTCCTGCGCAAGACGGAGTTCGTCGAGCTGCTTCTGTAGGTACTCGCGGTTTTCGCGGTCCTTGCGGCGCTCGGAAATTAGCTCCTGGTTCTTCGCACGAAGGGCTTCAAGTTGGGTGGCCAGATCAGAGCTTTCAACCACAGGTTGAGGGGCAACAGGCTCCACAGGAGTGACCGCTGCTTGCTGTTCTTCGGGCACGATGGTGTACTACTTGGACGGTCTTAGTTTACAAGAGAAGAATCAATACGTTCCATCGTCGAACTCGGCGGTGTCCGACACAGATATTTCGTCGTCGACGATTGTGATGTTGGTGCCAGCAATCAGTGCGGCGGCATCTCCCGTGTCGCCTTTGGGGATGGTGAAATTGAGGATTGCGGCGGTGTTTGTGCCGCTGTTGGTTACGGAAACGCTGGAGCCGGCAGCACCAGTTGTTACGGCGCCAATCGTGATGGTGGCGGCGGTGCCGGGGGTGCCTGTAGCGCCTGGCTCACCTGCAGCGCCTGGTTCACCTTGGGGTCCTTGGTCGCCTTGCGGGCCTTGCTCACCTTGGATGCCTTGGGGGCCCTGTTCGCCTTGCGGACCTTGGAGACCTTGTTCGCCTTGCGGACCTTGGGCGCCTGTAGCACCAGTGGGGCCGGTGGGGCCGGGGTCGCCTTGGGCACCTTGGGGGCCAGTGTCGCCTGGGGGACCTTGGATGCCTTGCGGGCCGGCTTCGCCTTGGGGACCGGGATCGCCCTTGGGACCGGGGGCGCCGGGAAGAGATTCGCCGACGGTTAGGCCGCTGATTTGGCTGCTGGTGGCCAACTTGATGCCGCTGCCCCAGCGGCCATCCTTCTTGGGGCCGTATAACGCAAGGGGTTCGAGGGTGACGTACCAGTCGCCGTCGGTGCCGAGGTCGGAGGATGGGGCGTTGTCGCCGGAGTGGATGGTGTTGAGGGCGTCGACGCGCTGGGTTAGGCGCACCAGGGCGGTGACTTGGGCGAGCGTTAGTTGCTCGGTTGGGGTGGCCATCAGCGGGAGAGGAGTTCGATCAGGCGGTCAACGCGGTCGGGGGTCATTTCCTCGTCGGGGGAATCCGCTTCCTCGGGTGTTTGGGCTTGCTCGACGATTTCGGTGGCGGGTTTGCCGGCGGCCTCCAGTTCGTCCTCGATGTTGATGTTGTCGGGAAGGACTTCGCCGCGTCGCAGGATTTCCAGCAGCATGGCGTCGCTGATCTTGCCCATGTCGTTGAGTTGAGCCAGGACGGAAACGTCTTGGCCGATTAGGCGGTAGTAGTCGAAATCGCGGTCGATGTGGATTTCAGGGGGTTCCATGCCTACGTATTGGGCGGCGAATCCGAAGGCTTGGTTGAGGGCGCTTTCCAGCTCTTGGCTGATGATCGAAAGGACGCTGTTGGATTGGGCTTGGTCGATGCGCTTGGCCTCGGCAGATTCGGCAACAAATTTTTGGCCGAAAAGTTTGGTGACACCCAATGTGGACATCTGACTCTCCAAGGACTGGAGTTCGTTCATTTGGGCGTCGAAACTGGTGGCGTCGGCTTGGACGTAGTACGCCTTGTTGCCCGGTTGCATGGCGATGGCGTAGTTGACGCCCATCGTTGCCGAACCGGTTGTGTCGTCCCAGCCCTCTAGGACGAGGGTGGGCATGGCGGCGATGTGGAGGGCGTGGATTAGGTCGGCTTGGCGTTGGTAGTGCGTGATGTTGAGATTGGCAATGTCTAGGAGTGGCGGCTGCGAGCGCAGCATTCCTCGGCGGTTGCTGTAGATGGGAACCAGTGGGATTTGATCGAGGCTGTAGCCGCCGGATTCGCTGAATTCGACGACGTCTTGGCCCAGCGTGTAGAGGTCGTATTTACCGGGGTAGATCACCCGCATTTGCTCGATTTGTTCCTCGCCAAAGTCGTTTAGGGGGCGGGTGGTGTACTCGTGGATGCGGACTTGCGTGAGAGGAGAGCCGGGCATTGTGCTTGCCTGGCGCCAGCCCCAGATTTGAGGGGCGTCGACGTGGATGAAGTAGGGGCGGCGGCCTTGGGCGCGTTCCTCAGCAAGATTTCGTGCTCCCATTGCTGCGGGATAGTCCACCAAGATTGCGCTGTGGCCATAGGTCAGGCTGCTTACCAACGCACGGCGTGCGTATTCGTTGATGTTGGAGCCGATGCCGTCGATGTTTTCGGAGAGTTCCAGCCAGTAGGGGTCGCCTTCGATGTGGATGGGTTTGCGGAGGATGGCGCCAGCGGCGGTTTCGATTAGGCGGCTGGTGTAGGGGCTGAGGACGCTGCGGTCGACGCGGGTGGTGTAGGCGTCCTCGTCTTCGCGGGGTTCTTGGGGGAGATATGTCTCGCTTAGGTCGCGGATGTAGTTGGTGCCACGGGTTACGGCGGCCATGACTTGCCAGTCCGCCATCATGGCGATGACGTCGAGGCTGCGGACGAACGGGGACTCGCTGACTACAGCTCCAGTTGGGGGGATATTGGCGCTGTAGACCACGGCTTGACTCCTACTTTGTACCTATTCTGACATCGGGATGCGGTACATGCTCCGTGCGCGAGTGGAATACGCCGGTTCGTGCGCCGTGGAATGCACTAATTAAGCAGGCTTTGGATGCCATTGATAGGCATGGGGTTTTGTATAGAGAAACTGGTAACAAATGGCACGCAGAGAAGGCGCACCAGCTGAGGATTTATGTGTTGGAGTTAAAAGTATGGATAAAAGAGGAGGAGAGGTTTACCATTTGACGCGGTTTGCCCAGTAGGCGGCGGACATCTTGCCTTTGGCGATGTTGGTGGCGTGGCGGGCTTTGAAAGCCTCGCGGCGGGCTTTTGAGGCGGCGGATTCGCCTTCGCGTTTGGGGGATCCAGCTACGCCTTGTTGGCCAAAGCGGATCAGCTTTACGGTGTTGCCCTCCTTGGCGAGGACGGCGTGGGATTTTTCTGGGTGGTTGGGGGTGCGCTTGGGCTTGTTGTAGCCGGCGAATTTTTCGCCTCGGTATTCAATCGTCATCGTCTTCCTCCGCTTCCTCGATGGGGATTAGGACCTCGATGCCTTGCGCCAGCTTAGAGACGAAGCAGCCGAGGATTGCGGGTTCGGTGGGGGTGGTGAAGATAAATGTGGCGGAAGTTGTGCCCTCTTCGCCGTCTATTTCGACGTGGATGCAACTTCCGCTAATGGTTTCGATCATTAGCCGTGGTACGCGACAGCGATGATTGGAACAACGCTAGGGGTGCCAGAGCTGATGGAGGCAATGCGCATACGGACGCGATTTGCGGGTTTGCCGGTATAGAAATAGGCGTATTGGCCGTTTGAGTTGATAGTTTTGCTCGAATCGAGTTCGAAGTAGGTGCCGCCACCGTTGTAGGAGGCTTCAAATGACAGGGTGAAGTTGGCGCCGCCGGTTACGACTGCGGCGAAGGTGAATTCGCTGCTGTCAGCGTGGACCTCGAAAGAGTGGTCGACGGCGGTTAGCGGGGTGTTTTGGTGGTGTTCCACCAAGTTGGTGCCGCGAGAGACGGTGAGGGCCATTATTTCCTCCGTTTCTTGGTGGTTTTGGCGGATTGTTTGAAGGCTTTGGCGGTGGGGGCGC
>Ga0070749_10001057_pt1 | contig 18590 bp, 39 predicted proteins | sample VirMetDEL_Nov_18_FD_75180 | JGI IMG/M metagenome (GOLD analysis project Ga0070749, IMG submission 75180) | Aqueous microbial communities from the Delaware River and Bay under freshwater to marine salinity gradient to study organic matter... | ecosystem: Environmental > Aquatic > Marine >...
ATCCGAATCTACCCGCGAGTGCCGCGGCTCAAGGGGACCCGCGACTGCAACTGAGAGTCAATTGCAACAGGCCAGGCCGCCAGCAAGTTTTGAGAATGAGAATCATTCTCAGCACTAGGGTATAAAAAACGCCGCTGATTTGGCGGCGTTTTCTATTTCAATTTGTGAGCCTTTTGTAATGCTTGAACCAGTCAACCGCGCCGTCTAATTTTATATCTTGAATCAGCCGATCCCTGTAAAAATCGAACTGATCATGCGAGGCGCTTAGGCTCAGTTTTTCTATGATCCAATCTGCCAGAAAAACTGCAGAGCGGTGAGAGTGTAGATTCATTTTCAGGCAATGCAAAAATTCCGAACATCTTGCGCAGTATATTTTGCGCCATGCGGCAGCTTGAATCGCAGGCCGATAATGTTACCGCCTTGACAATCGCCAGGCCGGTAATCGGTAGGATCGCCATCATAAACGTTTAAAACCCGATCCCGCCAAGCTGCGGTAAATTCTGCTGCGCTGAAATAGTGTGGCAACTCTGCGCCTTTTTTAATGTTAAATGCTGCCGCAATATTCAAGCCAGCGCGTAACGCGTTTTTGCAGTTTTTCACGTTTTCGGAATTGTTCCAGCCATCAAAACTAAACGTAAGGTGATAGCCTAGCGTTTTGCATTTTTCGTAGTCTCGCGGCGTTTTTGTGTAATCATAAAAAACAATATTTTCGGGACGCATAAAATTATGCTGGAAAAATTCAAAAATGCTAGAAAATGTACCGCTGTACGCGTTAAATTTAAAATTTGAGTACATGTAGGACGCCATTCCAGGCGTCACAGTTACCGGGACGTTTTCCCATAAAATATCAGAAGTGCCATTTAATCTTACGGCGATTTTTTGTTTTTTGTTTTTACTATAAGCATGAACAATCCCAAGAATCAGCAGCTGCAAAAAATGCTCGCGGTGCTCAAAATAGGCTCGGGTTTTTCTTAGCCTAGCCTGCATTTTTGTGTTCAAATAGGCTGGATTGCCTGCAAAATTTAGGCAGATTTTCTTGCAATTGCCCGCCATCGGGCACACATTTTTGCCGCTTAAATCTGAGGGTAAAAGATGCAGAATGATGGTAGGATACTCTGATTTTTCAGTTTTCGGATTCGTGCTAAAAATTGTCTGAAATTTTAGGTTGACTGATTTTTGAAAATTGGAGAGTTCTAGGGGCAGGCGGTTGGCCATTAGAAAACGAGGGTAAGTTTACTGTTTTTCCCTGCCATGCTGGCGGGAGTGGTGGGAGATTTTCTCCCGGTAAAATCGGGCGCTGCTTGCGCAGAGTTTGCGTCATTCTGAAAAATACGCGTAGAGTATATCCTCCAGCTCTAAAAGATTTTCTGACTCATATCCGCAATTTTCTATGTCAAGATAGAAAATGCTGCCGTGCTGGAGAATGTAACCGAAACAATCTCGCACTATTTCATAAATTAAAACGGCGTCAGTTTGATTGGTTACCGTCGCATCGTAACCGTCAACGTAGCCGTAGTCATCAATCAAATGTTGCGAAAATCGACCCTGATAGATTTTCGGGTTTTCAGTTTTCTCGAGGCAATCGTATAGGTTCATTTTCATGCCTCGCCAATTCGAAACAGCCACGCGTCGCCCCGAACGGCTCTGTAGAGTCTTAGACGGCGATCTGCTGTCTGGCGATCACATGCGGCCGAAACAGGCTGCCATCCGGCCTGGACGCCGCAAAAAGTTTGAATGCAGAACACGGTAAAAAAAAAGGTAAAAATTCGGCGGCCGATCCCTCAACCGCTGAAGTCAGCATAAACCGCAGAACCCTGCAACGTCCCGCGCCAGTGTGCGCCTTTTTTTCTGTCCACCTAGAAACGACGTTGCGGCGTTGGATGGTATGCGGCGAGACTGACCGCAGGTCAGCAAATGAAAAGAACGCGCATACGCGCGTACCTGGAATCAGCCGATCCGTCAACGCCGCGCAACATTCTGCAACGTGGCCAGTTGATGTAAAAAATAGCTTACGAATCACTGTTTGATTCTAATTAGCATCAAATCACTGTTTGATTCTAATTAGCTTGAAATCAGGATTGATTTGTAATTTGTTGTACAAATAGTACAAGTGTACTTATAGTACAAATGTACTATGGTACAAACGTACTACAGTACAAATGTACTATTAGGGAGGGTACCTTAGGCGCGTCGCTTATAGGGGGGCGGATTTTTGTGTGAGATTTTGTGTGTGTAAAAAAACCCTTTAAAAGCCGACCCCCGGCAGGTCCCTTAAAAACCGACCCCCCGCAAGTCCCTAGGCATTTCTTCGGGGCAGAGCTCCTCGCAGGTCTCAAGCAGCTCCTCATTGCTTGCGGCCATCAGCTCATCGCGAACCTGCAGCATCTGATCCTCGAAAATGTCGCCGCGTTTGACCATGGCGGCCACGAGGGCCGCGATGATCTGGATCCTCTGTTCTTCGTTCATAGGCTCGATCGGTAGCAGGTCAGGGCGCCGTCGACAAGGCGGCTCCATTCATCAGGGCAGCGGTCGTCGCACTCGCGGCGGAGCTCGACGTTGCTGAGCCCGGAGAGCCAGGCTTCAGTCTCGGCGATCTGGGTTTCGGTGATGTCGCCCACCTCAAGCATCGCGTCGATCATGCTGTCGATCACGCGGGAGCGAGCGGCGCGGGTGATGTAGGTGGTTGCCATCAGACCAGCCCCAGCAGGCGCAGCCAGGAACCCTCGGCATCGGGCTCGACGATGTCGCCGGCCGGGGTCTCGCACACGCTGTCGAACGCCCAGCGCTCGACGTCCTCCATCGTGGGCACCTCCCACCACTTGCTGCGCCAGCGCAGCTTCAGCACCTGGCTGCCATCGCCCTTGCGGGTGAAGCGGCCGATCGCGCCATCGCGCAGGAGCTTCTGCTCGGTGCCATCAGGCAGGGTGACTTTCTTGATCAGGTGGCCCGGCACCAGTATGTCGTCGCCCTTGCGGCGCACGTTCACGGTGGCGGGGAACTGATCGGCTTCGGTGATTTTCACGGGACTCAAAGGATAAAGGGGACTCAAATGGCCGGGGACTCAAAGCGCGGGTGCAGGACACCCATTGGCCAGCAGCTGCTCAGCCAGGCGCTCGGCATCATCGAGCACCATCAGGTAATCCATCGGCAGCGGCTGGTAGCCAATGCTGTAGAGGTCGTTGCTAAGGCTGAAGGCTTCGATGTGCCAGCCTGCGATGTGCAGAGCCTTGATCACGCGCTGGGTGTAGTCGCGGACTTCGTTGAGGGTCATGAGATAAGTGGCGCTTGCCTGAGGGAACAGTAGACGGCTACCGGGCCCCGGCAGCCGCATCGTTACAAACCGTCACCCAACAGCGGTGAGGCTGACGTAGGACTTCGGACGATCCTGGGCAACGCCCAGCGCTTGCTCATCCAGCTGGAGCTGGCGCAACTGCAGGCCCAGCCCATCGACATGGGCGCTGTAGCTCCAGTTGTGGCGGGTCTTGAGCACCACGCGCAAACCCTCGGTCTCGATGCGCTCGAGCCGGTGGCGCTGCATGTGAGCTAGCAGGAATTCGCGATCGGCCGACAGCTCAGCCTCAAGCTGCTGGATCTGCAGCTGCAGAGCCTTGGCGCGAGCGAGGCGCTTGCCGATGGTGCCGGTGGGGACGTAAGAGCGGATGGTCATGGTGCGCAGGTGAATTGCTGAACGCCCCAGAAGCATGAACGCCAGCCGGCCCCTGCGGCCAGCGATCGTTACAAACAGTCACACACTGGAAACGGGGCCGCGGCCGTGGTAGAGAGACCACGGGACCGTGTGCCTACGCGCCACCACCGGGCCGGCCTCTGGCGCCCAGCCACGACTGATACATCCACACGGGTGCCACTCGCTCCGAGCGCCAGACCGTGGCCTTAAAAACCGGCCACGCCCCGTGTCAGAAATCGCCTCTATAAAGCCGACCCCTTGCGAGTCCCCAGGGGTCAACGCCCACCCATCACTTGATTCATTTTCTGCTGCACCAGATCCGGGAAATATTGCCGCGCCAGATCAATCGTCGTGCCGTAGAAATCGAACTTCGGTGCGACGTTCGGCGGGCTCGGAAGCGTCTTGAAGATCATGCCAAAATCATCGCCCTTACGGCGCCAGATGCCAGCCGGCAGATTTTTCGCGCGGCCGCCACTCCTACCCGGTGCGATGAAGATCTGATCCTTGATTCGCCCCTTTTTTGCATAACCACGCAGCGGCGATTCCATCGCGCCAATCGCAAACAAGATCCGCGTATATTGCCCCGGCGTGATGTTGCCGTAGCTGTTTCGCAAATCACTTGAAAGCCGCGCACCGCTAATCGCCAGCATGTACTGGCTGCCACTCAGATACCCCTCACGACGCAGGCGCTTCGTGAAGCGGGTGACATACACCTGCTTGCTGCCCTGCTCATCAACCACCTGCGGGTACAGGTAGTAGCTCGGCGGCTGACCCTTGGCGCCGTCCTCCGAGATCCAGAACCCCATTTCAAGGTTGGTCTTATCGCTCCGCACCCAGGGCTTGTATCCCTTGGCGCCCCACCTAGGGCTGTTGGTCGTAAACGGCACCGGATTCTGAAAGGTGCTCTGCATCCGCTGCTGCAGGTCGGTGCGGATGCGCGGGGCCATGGCGTTCAGCGCCCAGCTGGCCACGAACGGCATTTGGACGCGCCGGATGATGTCCAGATCCTTGATCAGGTCGTCGGCGTCGAAGGTGATGCTGCGGCCGGCCATGGCGCCTCCCTACAAAAAGACCCCTGCTGTCACCCAGGGGCCGGTTGCTCTCCGTCAGAGGGCACTCTAGCCGGGTCTGACGTTGCGCGCATCCCCCACGTAGACCATCCGCTGCTCCTTGCCCACCCAGATGGCCGCTCTGTGCCCCTACAGGCCGTCCCAGGTGCCCGTGGCCCAGTGGGAGCCCATGAAGACCTTGCAGGCCGCTCCACGGGCCAGGGAGGGCCAGCTGGTGGGACTGGCGGCGAGGCGATCAGCGTCAAAAGAGCGTGCCATGAGGACTAGAAGGCAAAAAGTCAGTCGTGGACTGGGTTCTGAGGCAAGCGAGGAGGCAAGAGGAGCCCAAAATCCTTGCAAACACTGAAGTGAGGCAAAACGGGTCGATTCCCTTACCCCCCCCACATGTAGACCCCCTATATGACCCCCTTTATGCCTCTTTTCTTACCTCCTGTTTGATATGAGGTAATTAGGGTCCAAGTAGAAGCGGCAAGGGGTTTGGTCTCCATTTGGATCCGTTTTGGGTCCAGGTTTGCTTCCGAAAACCGCTTGGCTCCGGTCTCTGACAGGGTTTTCACCACTTCAAGTTCGGAAGCAAATCGAGCCCGATCAGCATTGCCCCACGGGTCTCCGTCTTCCGCTCGACCCTCAGCTCTGGGAAGATCGCCTGCAGTCGATGGGCTAGCAGCCGGATCGCCTTCACCGGTGGATCGCCGCTCGGGTCCACCAGCCACCGGCCGTTGGAGTCCCTGAAGCCTTCGGTCTCGTACCACCCGCACAGGCGCGTCCAGACCGTCAGCAGCGGCACCTGGGAATCCTCCTTCCAGGACAGCCCCACGTCGTCGCAGAAATCCCACAGGTGGCTGCCCTTGCGACGCACAGCGCGCATGGCCTCCTTGCCAGTGTCGTAGTCGATGCCGTGCTCCACCGACAGCTTCAGGCCCTCCAGCAGCCAGTTCAGGAAGGCAGGGCAGATGTGACTGGCGATGAACTGCGGGTCATCCTTGAGCCGCGGATCGGACTGAACGTGATGCGGCCTGGAGGGCTTCGAGACGAAGGTTTTCTTGAACTGGAAGACGTGGAAGCGGGTCTCGATGGCGGCCTGCTCACCGGTGAGTGATGGCTCTTTGTTCAGGTTAAAAACGAAGAGGCATGAAGGGACGAAGTTGGACTCCTGAACACCCTTCACTTCCCACGCCAGCTCCTCACCAGAGATCGCACCTTTCAGCGCTTGAAGGCTATCAATGTGGACAAATTGGCTGTTCTCCGATGACCAGTTGATGGCGGCATCACGAAGCGGAGCGAGGGGAAACTTGCGGCCCTGATCGTATTGCCGAAAGTCGGCAAGTGTGCAGGAGGCGAAGTTGCGCGCACCGAGGGTGTCGCGCAATGCGGTGCGGATAGTGTCCTTGCCGTTGGAGCCGGATCCGATCATCAGCATGGCGCGAGGGCGTCCCCGGACAGCTCGGTAGCGGCGTAGATCGAGCGATGAGCCGAGGATGCGCTGCATGGTGTCGAGATCATTGGGCTCGACGGCGGCCAGCAGCTTGAGCATGTGCTCGCCGTTGGCCTCGGGGTTGTAGTCGTAATTGGTGACGTACGTGAAGGGAAAGCCGGGGTGGTGGGGCGAGAACTCGATGCGCAGCTCGTTGTTGTCGTTCCAGTCCCAAGTGACGACGCCATTGCGGCAGTTGATTGCGTTCTGTGGATTGGCTGGGGTGTTGCCGAGGGCGTTGCGGAACCAGGCGAGCACCTCGTTGACGCATTTGGGCTTGGCCCAGTAGTGAATGATTTCCTTGGCGTCTTGGTAGTAGAGGCGGCAGAGGTAGTCGGTGATCTGCGGGGTGAGCTCGTCATCGCGGACGGGCTCGTAATGGGTGCCGCGCCACTGGTGGAGCACACCCTCGACGCAGATCCAGGGTGTCTTGCGGATTTGGAAGATCTCCTCGACGGCATGGGTGACGTAGTCGGAGTTCTTTGAGACCATGAAGATCCCACCGACTTCACCGTTGACGATCGGGGTGAGCTCAGCGTCATTCTCAGGTTGAGACTCAACTGAGACGGGTGTGCTGGTGGCGGTGATGTCGATGGTGCGGCGCCAGCCGTGTTCCTTTGCGAAGTACCAGAAGGTGGCAGCAGTGATGTTCTCGCCGCCAGAGCCAGCCACCTGACGGATGCCGGTCCACTGCGGGCTGTGGGCCTCCATCATTGCGATGGCGGTGTCCTCGGAGCCACCGGCCTCCTCAACGGCCTTGATCAGGCCCCAGAGCAGGTTGCGGTACATCGGATAGGTGCCACCACCAGGCACCCGCTCAGGGATGAGGCCCAGCGCCTGGCGAACCTCGTCAACGGTGTGCGAGCGGTCGTACTCGAACTTGCGCGCCTTCTGCAGCTGCTCGTAGACGTGCTCGGATGGCAGGCAATTTTCGATGTCGGCAGCACCGTAGTAGGAATCCTCGACACTGATGACGTATGCCATCGCACCAGGCGTGCCATCGGGCTTGATGTGGAAGGTGCCCGGCAGCCGCATGACGCGGGATGGGTTTTTGAGCGAGCGATCGGCGTCGGCATGCTCCAGCAGGCGGCGCTGGACGACAACCCAGTGAGCAGGGGTAATCGGTGCGGAGAGAACCCAGTAGTTGTGGATCGACTTGCCGCCGGTGTCGACCTGGATGGTGGGCTTGGGCAGGCCGAGCTCCTTCCATGCGTTGACTTGCCACTGCTTGGGGCGATCGTCCCATTCGCAGAAGAACGCGCGGCAGTGGGTGATCTCCTTGTCGGTGTCACCGCCGTCGTTGATGACGGCATAGATGCCTCTGCCTTCGGATTGCCAACGCTCGATGTCCTCACGGCTCGGCGGGCCTTTGCGGCCCTTGTCTTCGCCTTTGAGCGGATGACCGGAGGGCAGGAAAGCGCGAAGGCGAAGGGTGCCGGCAGGCTTGTTGAGGGCGCGCAGGAAGCGCCGGGTGTCGTCGAAGTCGAGGTTCATCAGCGACCGCGCTCCTGATCGGCCTTCATGGCTTCATAAAGCAAGCGCCTGATGAAGGTAGTGCGGTTTTCGATGCCGGCGGTTTTGGCATCAAGCCAAGCCAGCAGCTCCTCGGGAAGCAGGATTGGGACTCGTTTCACTGTGGTGTGCCTTTGTGGCGCCTCTCATGGTACAGCCATGTGCCTCCCAGTGCTAAGCTGCTGGGAAACCTTCAGCATTTGACATGAAGTGGGCGTTGGTGGATGGCCGTCGAAGCCAAGCGCAGCCTGGATTGACGGCCACGTGCCCCGGTTGTGGCGGCGAGGTTTTGGCGAAGTGCGGCGAGCTGGTGCAGTGGCATTGGGCGCACCGCAACAGCGAGTGCGATCCATGGTCCGAGCCGGAGTCGGCTTGGCACCTGAACTGGAAGAACAGGTTTCCCGCTGAATGGCAGGAGCGCGTGATCGGCGATCACCGGGCCGACGTGTTGACGCCGAAGGGTGTGATCGAGTTTCAGAAATCTACGATCAGCACCAAGACGATTTGCGAGCGTGAGCAGTTCTACGGTCGGATGGTCTGGGTGGTGGATGCCAGTGGGTTCAACCTTGAGCGGTCGTCGCGGCTGCACTGGAAGAATTTCATGCGCGACGATCCTTTTTACAGAAAGGAGCATTCGCTGAGTTTTTTGGATGCCATTTGTGAGCATCGTCGCTACATGGAACTGCATCAAGCCGCTGTTGATGAGGCATGGAACGCTGAACCTCACTTCCGCTGGCTGTGGCCGCGCAAAAGCTGGTTGGCAGCAAAGAAAACGGTCTTTCTGGATCGGGGCTACGACGACCTGCTGCAGGTCAAATGGACAGGGAGGGCCGGCGGCTACCTGATCTGCAAGCGCATCATGAAGGATCAGTTTGTCGCTTGCGTCAGTCGTTGAGGATCCTCTGCGCCTCCGCCACCGACCGCACGATCCCAGCAATTCCCCCAGCCTTCCGGATGTGCTCAATGAAATTCCGCTGGGCTGGGGTGGCGCGACCGGTTGCGGTTTTGACCTCGATGGCGGTGAAGACAGCAATGCGTCGACCGACCATGTCGGGCGTGATGGTGATGGTGCGATAGCCGATGAGGTCTGAGCCGCCGGGTGAGGCGACACCGAACTGCACCCATCGACCGGTGCGCGGGTCGGGGAGCTTGCCCGAATTGTTGCGCCAGAGCCGGATGTCGGGCAGCTGGCCGAGGGCCAACCGGATCCGCTGCTGCAGATCGGTTTCAGCATTGCTCACGGCGCCTTGCAATCGCTGGCACCATCATGTCCGCCGCGTGAAGTATTTGCAGGCGGTGGCGTAAGGAGGGAACGGCTTGAGCCACTTGCCGGTCATCTGCTTGGCCTTGGAGCAGCAATTGCGTTTGATCTGCACGAAGGGGCGAGGGACGTAATAGAGGCAGTCCTTGCAGTCAGCGCCGATGGAGGAGTCTGCGAGGTGCGCCTGGCCTGGGTAGGTGTAGTCGTTCGTCATGCAGCCCTCTTCCGTTGCCTAGCCGCAAGGACGTGCTTCGCCCAGCCATGGGGCGACTTCATCCCACGCTTGCGGCCGATCTCAATTAGTTGCTCGAGCGTTTGCGCGCCGGCTTGCTCGCGAGACCGCTGACGGCGTAGAGCTGCTTCATCCACCTCCACCAGCTGGCCGTCGAGTTGTTGAGGGCCTTGCGGCACTGTTTCCCGGACATATACGTGGCCACAACAGGGGCAAACAGGAGCTGGAGCATGGCAGGCAAAGCAAGACGGACATTCAGTGGCAGCTGGTGGCTTGACGCCTGATCGCTTTGGCTTGGCGTCAAGGGACCACTCACGAGGGTCCTGGGGGAGTCCATGGGTAAAGACGCAGCTTGCGTGATCTAAGACGATCAGATCGGGCTTGCCGGCGCATGTCCGCAGACCACGACCTACGGACTGGAGGTACATGGTCAGGCTTTTGGTGGGGCGCAGCAGGATGACGCAGCCGATTTCGGGGCAGTCGACACCAGCAACCCAGAGGGCGCAGTTGCAGACGATGTCGATGGTGCCCTGGCGCAGACCGGTGAGCGCTTCGGTGCGCTCTTGGCGAGTGGAGTTACCGGAGATGGCGACAGCGCGATAGCCGGCGGCGGTGAAGGCTGCTGCGGTGTGCTGGGCGTGGGCGATGTTGACGCAGAAGGCGACAGCCCGGCGACCGTGGGCATAGCGCCGGTAGTGAGTGACAGCGTCACCGATGATCGATGGCCGATCGACGGCCTCTGCGAGCTGGTCTAGCGCGTAGTCACCGGCGCGAGAGCGGATGCCGGCGAGATCGGGCTTGGTGGGCGCGTAGTAGCGGATGGGCGCGAGCAGGCCCTCGGCGATGAGGTCACCGGTGGAGCAGGTGGGGACCAGCACGTCGAACATCTCGCCCATGCCACGGGAATCGAGACGACACGGTGAACCAGAAAGGCCCAGGAGCGGCGGGTTGCCTGCGGCCTCGATCACCTTCTTGTAGGTGTCGGCGATAGCCAGGTGGCACTCGTCGACAATGATCAGGCCAGGCTTGCGAGCCACCGGCCGGCGGACGGCAGTCTGCACCGAAACGATCTGCACCGGCTTGAACGGGTTGCGGGGCATGCCGGCCATGATGAAGCCGTGCGGGATGTCGGCATCGCGGAGGCGCCTAGCAGTGTCGTCGAGGATCTCGCGCAGGTGGGCGAGGAACCAGACGTCGTTGCCGCGAGCGATGGCGGATTTGATGATCTCGGCCGCAGTGTGTGTTTTCCCAAAACCGGTGCTTGCGACTAGCAAGACACGCTTGTGTCCGGCGGCGTAAGCAGCCCGAACGTCCTGGATAGCTTTCTGTTGACGGGGTCTGAGCATGGTCTTGACCTAAATGGTCCGCAAGGGATAAATCAAAAAACCAAGCAATAATAAGCACTTAGCCGGGAATTCCCGTGAAGTGTGAAGAAACGCAACAGGAGAGCGTGAAGGTGCGGGAAACAGCGGTAAGCTTTTGTCCACAGACGCAAGTCGAGCCTATGGGCCTGACCAACGCCGAGTACCACGCTCGGCCAGAGATCTCGAAAAGCGGTCTCGACCAGCTGCGGCGTTCACCGCTGCACTACTGGAACCGCTACCTCAATCCTGACCGGATCATTGAGCCGCCGACCGCCGCGATGGTGATCGGCTCGGCGCTGCATGCGCGGGTGCTGGAGCCGCACCTGTTCGACGACGAGTACATCGTGGCGCCGGAGGGCATCGACCGCCGCACCAAGGAGGGAAAACTGCGCTGGGCTGACTTCGAGGCGCAGGCCGAGGGGCGCACGGTGCTCAAGGCTGAAGACGCCGCCCAGATCGAGGCCATGGCAGCAGCGGTGCATCATCACCCGGCTGCCCGGATGATCCTGCGGCTGCCGGGCAAGTGCGAGCAGTCTTACTTCTGGACGGACGAGGCTACCGGCGTGGATTGCAAGTGCCGGCCGGACTGGCACAGCGATAACCGAAAGTTAATTGCCGATGTCAAAACGACAGACGATGCAAGTCCTCGCGGCTTTATTCGTTCGGTGATGAAGTATCGGTACCACGTTCAGGCAGCGTTCTACAGTCAAGGCATTGGCGCAGAACAGTTTCTGTTCATCGCAGTCGAAAAGAAGCCCCCTTATTGTGTCGCGGTCTACGCGACGCCCCCAGAACTGCTGGAACGTGGTTCAAGAGAGGTATTACAAGACCTGCGACTCCTTGCCACATGCAAAGAAGAGAGCAAGTGGCCAGGCTACGGCGATGAAATACAGTCGCTAGTAGTCCCCGACTGGCTCCAAGAAGATCAGTCTGATTCCATCACCGAAATCGAAGGTTTCTAATGACAAACGAAAAAAACGCGCTGGTGGTAAGCCAAGTGAGTGACGGTGTGTTCACCGGGATTCAACAGTTTGAAAACGCGCAGCGCATCGGCAAGGCCTTGGCTTCGTCTGCTTTGGTACCGAAGGAATACCAAGGGCAACAGGGCCTGGCGAATACGCTGGTGGCGATGGAGATCGCCGGCCGCATGGGACTGAGCCCTTTGCAGGTCATGCAGAACCTTAACATCATTCACGGACGCCCTAGCTGGTCGTCTCAGTTCATCATCGCGATGATCAATGGGTGCGGGAGGTTTTCGCCGCTGGACTACAACGTCAGCGGCGAGGGGGATTCTTTGTCCTGTTTTGCTTATGCCACAGAGCTTGCCACCGGCAAGGAGCTGAAGGGTCCTGTTGTGACCATGGCAATGGCTAAGCGTGAAGGATGGGCGACGAAGTCTGGCTCTAAGTGGCAGACAATGCCTGACCTGATGGTTCGTTACCGAGCGGCTGCTTTCTGGGGCCGGCTTTACGTGCCCGAATTCTTGGTTGGGATGAAGACCCAAGAAGAAGTCGTTGATATTGAAGAGGTGCAGGTAACAGAACAAACTACAATCGTGAGTGATCTAAACCAGAAAATCAAACAAGAAACTGAACCGCAGGAGGCAACGGATGATTCAGTCTGGTGAGACGTACTTGACCCCACGCGAGCTAGCTGAGCGCTGGCGCAATGTCGTCACTCTCAGCACGCTAGACAACTGGCGTTCACAGCAGCGTGGTCCGCGCTGGTTTAAGGCCGGCGGTCGAGTGCTCTATCCAATCCACGAAATCGTCCAATTTGAGCAGCGCAACATGCGCGGCTTTCCCAACAACCCAAGACCAGAGAAATGAACCGCATCACAGCAGAGGAGGCTCTCGCGCAGGTCGGCCGTCGTTCTAGTACGACGCCGCTCCGCTCCGAGATCCTTGATCTTGAGCCCGGCGAGGCCATCGAAGTCGGGTTTGATGAGTACAAGCCCGGCACCATCACTCAGGTGGTGGGTAATCTGAGCCGTCGCGAGCTGTCTCGCCGTTACTCGGTGCGCAAGCGCCGGGATGGGCTTGGCTGCTTCATCATCTGCAAACCCACGGAAAACTGATCGACCATGTTTAACGCAACACTGACCGGCAACCTCGGCCGCGACCCTGAATTCCAGACCACTCAATCCGGCCAGATGGTCGCGAAATTCTCGCTGGCTGTGCGCCAGCAGAAGAAGGATGCACCAGCTTTCTGGGTGAAGGTGGAGGTGTGGGGCAAGCAGGCCGAGTATGTGGCCAACTACCTGAAGAAGGGCGCCAGCGTCTGTGTCACCGGCCAGGTGGCAGAGGAGAGCTGGAACGACAAGACCACCGGCGAGCTGAAAAAGGCGGTGGTGGTCAAGAACGCTTCGGTGGAGAGCTGGCAGGCTCGAGCTGAGGGTGCTGCACCGGCACCCACACCGGCCCCTGCTCGGGCTGCTGCCGCACCGGCCAGCTATGAGCCCGACTACGACGACTCAGTTCCCTTCTGATGCCCAGCGAGCGCACAGCCTGGCTTGCTGAGCTGCGCCGCAACCACCGGCCTGAGACCATCCTGACGCTGTTGCAGCTACAGGAGCTCGGGCCGGGGCTTTTTACCACTCAGGATCTGGTGGAGCGACTGGGCGTCCAGGCCAGCTCCACCAACCTGGCACTGGCTCGGCTCAAGTGCGCCGGGCTGCTGCGGTACGAAGGGTGGCCGAAGAAGGGTCGTCTGATCTGGTGGATCGCCAGTCACGACGACCTGAAACCCGACCCGGTGCTGTACCCGCGGTGGGTGTTGAAGGCCAATGCTGCGAAGAGCGTTGAGGTATTGTTCGGCCGTGAGCGGGAGGCCGCTCAAGCGCTCAGCGTTCACTGGAAGACGATGAGCAACTTCCTGTCGGGCCGGTACGGAGAGTACCGCCTGCTCGGCGAATGGGAGATCAAGCAGGATCCAATCAATTACATCACTGGACAACATGCTTACTTTCCGAAGCACCGAGCTACAGCGCGAAATCGAGATCAGCTCGGTTCATGACCTCCAGCTTGAGGAGGCTCGACGGTTTCATGTCGAGCTGACGTTGGCGGTTCACACGATGGATGACTCGATCAGGGAGGCGTACCGGCTTGAGAACGAGGCCGGTGTGCTGTTCGATCGGGACTGGATGCACAAGGCCCGCAAGAAGCGCCGGATCACGCTGGCGTTTGCGACTGAGGCGAAACGCTGCCTCCTGAAGCTTGAGGGCATCGATGGCGGAATTGGCGCGCGCCGCAGCTTGATCGACGTGCAGCGCGAGAAGTTCATGCACCTGAAGCAGTCCAGGCTGCGTTCACTGCTGGCGGATGAGCTCGGGCCAGGCGTCTACGAGGAGATCGAGAACGATGCTCACGAGGAAGCCGAGGCCGAGTTCAAGGCATGGCTTGAGGAGAACAGCTACCAGCAGTTCTACGTGACATGAAGAAAAGCAACAAAGAGCGGCGGCGGGTTGGCAGTATTGCTTTGATAGGCCGGTCCGCCGCCCAGGAGGGCAGATGACACTACTGGAGTTCGTGGGGATCGTGGCGCTTGGAGCAGCAGCTGGAAAGCTGGTGTTTCGGCTGCGGCACCCGCCAGCCTCAGTGATCGACGTAGCTTCGGCTGCCGAGATCATGCAGAAGAGCATGCGCGAGTCGTTTCAGGCCGGCATGCTCTGCGCGGCTGACATGATGACCCACGAGGGTCACGAGGAAGCTGCAGGACGGATCCGCAAGACCGTCGAATACGTTCAAGCATCCAACGACAACTAACGACATGAATGGATCTGGACCGGTCACTTTTCAGTGGCAGGAGCACCCGCAAGGTGCATTTGGGCCAGGCGTGAGCAGGGCAGCCAACCTTGAGAGGGCCAAGAAGTTCACGCTGTTGGTGAAGCAGCAGACAGCCAAGCCGATGAAGCTGGTGCTGTTTGCCGAGAACAAGAAGGCGGCGGTGAAGTACGCCCAGAACCGCTGGCCTGGTGCTGCGGTGGAGGTGGCGGCGTGACCATTGAAGAGGCCAAAGCCGCCAAGACGGCCTTGCGCGCACGCATCAATCAGGTTCTGCGTGAGTTCACCGACGACACTGGGCTGTTGATCGAGTCGCTGCACGTCAACCAGAACATGACCATGGACGGCAGCTGCCGCTACTGGGTAGATGTGGAGGTGCAGCTATGACGGACTACCGAGCAACGCCCGAGCAGTGGGCTCAGTGCGAGGAATGGGTGCAGAACCCGGTTATCGGTGCTAGCGATGCCTGCATCCTCGAGCTCCGCGCCAGGGTCGAGGCGCTGGAGGCTGTGGCGCACAAGCACATCGTCGAAACCAGTGCCAACATCTTGGCCTTGGCGAGCCGGGTCGAGGCGCTGGAAGCTGCCGAACGCCAAGCATCAAAGGTCTACCAAATCAGCAAACCGCTCAAGCTCACCCCGGAGCAGGCGCAACAGGTCAGGGATCTGCTCGCACCCAACTCCAAGCCAACTCCTAATTCCTCCCAAATTAGAAGTTCGCTGGTGGAGCGGGTCGAGGGCGCTCTGATGGAGAGCGTCAAAGAGCAGGGCTCCATGGCCCGCGCCGCGATCCGCGAGGTGGCGGCGTGGTTGATTGACCGGAGGCGCGATGACGACTGGCTCGCACCTTTTGAGGAGCTTGCTGATCTGTTGCTAGAGGAAGCGCGGCAATGAGCGACTTCCACTCAGTACCCTTCCAAGACTTCTCCACCGAGCTGCGCGACCCGTGGCCCGTTGTGGAGCGGCTGCGCATGGCACTGCGCGAGGCCGAGCGCTACTGCCTCGGCGCCGAGAACACCACCGGCCAGTGCATCACATCCCTTCTTGAAATCCTGCCTGACGACGATGACTAATCAACGCCTTATCTCCCCACCCGCCGAAATCATCCGCCAATGGGAAGCCGAATGGGACACCAACGGTGCCGCCCATTGCGACAAGGCCCTCTACATCGCCGCAAAGGCTGCGACATGGGGTGCCAAGGCTGCCATTGAGTGCGCTCTCAGGGACACGGCCTCGTGCCACTGGCGCGTTGCTGACGGCCCTGAAGATGGAGTGCAGCTCGTCCGCGCCAGTGACCTGGTGGCTTGGGCTGCTGCCATCGGCAAGCGCTATGAGGTTGAAGAATGACTAACCACCTCACCTCCCGCGCCCAGCGCCTGATCGACGAGTTCGAGGAAGGCGAAAGCATTCGCCATGGCATTGCCAGGGTGCTCACACATCTGGCCTACGCCTTTGACATGGTCTGCGACGGCGAGGGTGAAAGCATGATCGGCGTTCCAGTGTCAACGCTCGATGAGCTTGCCGCCGAGCTGGAGGCCGACCAATGACCGAACCACCCCTCGAGCTCATCGAGCACTGGGTCGAAGACGCCATCGATATGGCTCACGAGGGCGTGATCGATCCCCAGACCATCCCCTACCACGTTGCCTTCCAGGCGGCGGAGTGGGGACTCAACCAGCCACGGCAATGAACTACCCCGACTGGATCTGCGATCCCTGTGGCCGGCGCCTCGGCCGCTTCTACATCGATGGCAGATGGGTCGGCCCCGTCAGGCACAGCGCCACCTATCACCAGGGCTGCTGCGACGTCTGCGGCAAGACCGCACCTGTTACCGAACCCCGTGATCACGGGCATCTGATCAACGACTGGCAACGCTTCTCAAAACGATGAACACCTACCCTCAATCCAGGCTGATCGAGCTGTACCGGGAGCAGACCGCCAACCCGGATGTAGACACTGTCACCCTGATCCGCTGGGCCGATCGCATCGAGACCGCAGCGCAGTTCAACGTGGCCCGCCGCAGCTGGACGTATGAGCAGGCTGGCACCCTTGCCGATGAGGTTCGCGAGCTGATGCGCCTGTGGCGCGAGGAGATGCCGGACTGGGTGGTCGAGTATCCCGTCGCGGACGGCACTGTGATCAGCCGGCACATCCAAGCGCCCACCTACGAGCAGGCGCACCAGCTCATCGACTGAAGTCCATCAGCAGAAGCTCCAGACGGGCGATCTCGTTGACTGCCTGCTGGAGCTGAAACTGCTGCTGGCAGCACAGGCGGTAGAGCATGGCCGTGCGCGGGTCCGTCTTGCGTGCGTCGAGCTCGACCTTCCACTTGTCTTCTGGTGTCATTTCAGCCTGTAGCCATCGACCGAATTCCATGAAGCACGATGCAGCTGACCTGTCCACGGTAAGCAAGGGCGTCTGTAGCCATGAAAACCGCAGAGTTCTCTTAAAAAGCACGAGACAAAATGGAACAATCTCTCGACGCTATGAATGCAAAGACTGTGGCCACCGATGGACGGAGGGCAACGTCGGCATGAACAGATCACTTACGGATGAGCAGGTGATGGAGATCCTCGCCTCACCGCGCAACGTCACCAACGTGGAGCTCGGGCTTCGGTATGGGGTTAGCAAGGAGGCTGTCCGCCAGGCTCGCTGCGGAATCACTTACAGCTGGCTGACCAACCGAAAGCCGCACGCAGATGGCATCAGGTACTGCAACAGCTGCGATTTTTACAGCCGCGAGAGCGGTTGCCGCATGCAGTTCCCGGATTTCGAGGAGCTGGGGCCGGTGTTCGCGAACGAGTGCGAAGCCTATGTAACGAGTTGTGACGACTCGACTGCGTAGCCCGGCCAGCCGCGGCATCATTGACTCGTCCGCCGCTCACTACTCATGAAGCGACTGCTTATTTTTCTGATTCCTGTTCTGACCATCGGCGCCATCGTCCACGAGCACGCCCTGCGCTGCCGCAGCGCTAACACCGTCGCTGGCCAACTGCCGATCTGCGAATGACTGAACGCCACTACCATTTCACGATTCCGCAGTCGAACGTGTTCGACTACGTCACCGCTGTCAGCTTCCTTGATGCCAAAGCCAAAGCCTTCGACGAATACGGCCCCTGGTGGAACCTCATTGAGTGGCTCGACCCGGATGATGACGCTCCAGCAGGCGCTTGAGCCCTGGATGGCTCTCCGCGAAGGCATCGACTGGGACTCGTGCCCAGACAAAATCTGGAACCAGCTGCTGGAGCAGGCGCCCAAGGTGGCTGCAATCAGCCGGTTCTGGTATTTGAAGGGCATCCACCGCGCCATCGCCGAGATGGAGCGCAAGATTGACGGTCAGCCGATGTGGCAGACCAGACAAGAACTTATCGATCACCTCAATTCGATCAATGCACCCGACTGAAGACGACTTCCGGTTGATCCCGGAAACGCTGCGCTACATGCGCACACGAACGATCAATGCCCTGTTGCGTGGTGGCTATTACACCGCTGAGCAGATCATGATGGCCAGCACGGCTGACCTGATGCAGCTCAAGAACTTCGGTGTTCAATCACTGGGAGAGGTTGCCACTTGGCGCGATGCGCTGATGGAGCCTGATCCGGCGATCTACCGCGAAACCCATGAAGCGGTCACCAAAGCGCTGAACGAGTGCGGCAGCTGCATGGCTGATGTTGAAGCTGTCGCAGCGATGCGTGCGATTTGGTCTCGAATCGCTCGTGGACCGTTCACAGCTACCAGGATCCGTCAGATGCTGATGCCACCTGAGGTGCAGTCATGATTCCGATGGTGCTGATTATTATCTGGGCATTGTTGCTGGGGGTCGTCTACACATGGTGAAACGCTTGATGAGCGACAAGGATTACTACCTGTCGCAAGCTGGCCGTCCGTTACCTGCAAATAAGTTCAGCAAATATCGCGGCGTCCAGAAAAGCAACAACCCCAAGAAGCCGTATCGCGCTGCGTTGCGCCACAAGAGGCAGGCATTCAACCTTGGCAATTTTGCCGATGAGATTGAAGCTGCCCGTGCCTACAACAAGGCAGCGCTGGCGATCATTGGGGACTACGCACTCATTAACGAAATTCCTAGCGATGACTGACCCCATCACCCCACCGCCGGAGCTGGTGCAGCAGTGGATGTTCGAGTTCTACGGCTCACACATTGTGCCGGGCGAGGCTTGTACTGACCTTGCCAACCGCGCTTCCCAGTGGG
>Ga0070749_10001058_pt1 | contig 18580 bp, 25 predicted proteins | sample VirMetDEL_Nov_18_FD_75180 | JGI IMG/M metagenome (GOLD analysis project Ga0070749, IMG submission 75180) | Aqueous microbial communities from the Delaware River and Bay under freshwater to marine salinity gradient to study organic matter... | ecosystem: Environmental > Aquatic > Marine >...
ACGCTGTCCACGGTGTTGTCGGTCAAGCCGCCGTCGCCCCACAGACGCACGTCGGGAGACAGCGAAGTGCCCAGCGACGGGATGGTACGTGCCGGGGTGACGCCGCTCATAAACGACGACGACGCCAGCACCGCCTCGACGACGCTCACGCGCGGGTGATGCTTCTTCGACAGATAATATGGCGTGCCGGTGTCGAGGTCGGTCACGACGACGACGAGGGGCACGAGCGCATCGCCCATTGTCCTTCCACGGCCAATCATGTCGTCGATCTCGGCCCGCAATCCCTCGAGGGAAAAGAGCCCGCCACGGGAGAGCCCCGTCGGGTCCACCGACAACGCCGCGCCCGTCGACAGCACCCGCTCGAGCGCCTCCCTGATTTCCTAATCCGGGACAGCGAACGCCTTGGCTGCGGCGATGATGGCCCCCGCCGACACGCCAGCCCAGCCATGCACGCGTGCGACGCTGTGGATGGCAGCAGCGCCACCGGCAAGCATTGTGATCGACGGGCCTCCCCCGCCGACGCAGCAGTAGATGTCATGACGCCGCATGGTGCTCACGGTATCACCGCCAGCGACGCACCGCCATCCGGGCGCTTCCGGGTGCGCCGTTTCCGCTTGACCTCCTCCTCCTCGTCGTCTTCGACGTCGTGGAGGCTGGCCTGCTCGCTATTCAGGAGCCGGACGGCGATCACCTTGACGATCCAGTCGCCGACGGCCATCCCAAAACCGATTACGATGCACTCGATCAACAGGATCAGGAGGTCGAGAACATCCATTACAGCCTCCCGTCGTAGCAGCGCCCATCCCGCCAGAATCTTTGCTCTGTGTAGATGACGACGTCGGCGGAAAAGCGACCAGATTTGCGCTCGATCCAGAATTCCCCGTGACCTTGCGTCCATCCCGTCGGCCCTTTGATGTAGCTGCAATCGTCGACAGGTGCGAGGCATGGCAGCCCGAATGCGCCGCGCACATGCTGCGATCCCTCGGGACCAGCGACGGGCATCGTGTAGAGCTGTGCGCGGTGGCAGTGCCCGATGACGAGGTTGACGCCGTACCTGATCAAATGCGCCTTTGCGTAGGCGTCGCCGGCAAAGACGCCATGCGTGAAGCCGAGGTGCCCGATCTTGTGGACCTTGCCGTAGGGCGTCCATGTGATCGCGTGGTCGACGAGGCGAAGCGCGCTGTGCCACGCCTCCATCCCTGCGAGGGCCGGCGCTGTCTTCGCCACGAAGCGCCGATAGCGGTCCTCGTGGTTGCCCTCGACGTAGTGGATGGGATTCTTGCCCATGATCTTGCGCAAGCGGCTGAGTTCGTCGCGCACCTGCTCAAGTTCACGCGCAAACGCCGGGCGGGCCTCTCCGTCGTCGTGAAGGGACACCGCCGCGAAGTCCGCGAAGTCGCCGTTGATGACGAGGCGATCGGGTTTGCGGTCCTCGAGGCGCGCGAGAAACGCGCGCCACGCGAAGGGGTCATGGAAGGGCACATGGACGTCAGAGCACACCATGATGTGCTCGACGTCGGCGCGCTGGAGGCCCTTCCGCTTGGTCATTGCAGCGCCTCCACCATCTCAGGATCCCACCCGCATGTCGGCGAATGCGAGCGGCATGGGTCGACGTCCCACAGGTACCAATGCATCGCCTCGTGAGCGATGGCCGCGCGCGGTGGCACGTCGAGACGCACAGCCATGCGAGCCTGCATGCCCACGCCGACGGTGCAGGCGTCGACGTCGCGGAGGCACATGCGCGTCGTGTCGGCGAGGCAGAAGACCTGCATCCTGCCTGCTATATCAGCCACAGCAGGCAGCCGGTCTGATACCGAGGACAGATCGGCACTGATCTGGTCCGCGTCACAACCCGGATGTGGGTCGCAGGACGCGAGAGCCAGAGCCAGCGCCGCTACTCGCACGGTGCCCAGTCCGGTGGCACGGTGAGGGCGACGCCGGACAGGGGTCCGCTCAGTGCCTCGACGGCCCGAGCGTACAGGGCAGGCGTGGCTTGAATCTCGACGACCCATCCCACTGGAGACCCGGCCACACACCGCGCGGCGCTTGCAGAGCCAACCTGGGCCGCTACGCACGCGTCATAGATGTCCGTCGAGTCACCATCCTTCACCGGCTGAAGCGGGTCGCAGTAGACGGCGCCCCATGCCGCGTCAAAACCAACGAACGACGACGGCACCGCCATGACAAGCCGCTCGCTGCGGACGGTGCGGGGGTCACGGCTTTTGCGATGACCAGCGCGCACCACGTCGGCGATGAGGTCGGCGTCGGGGGCCTTGTCTGCACCGGTGCGGCGCTGCACCTCGCTCACGATCTGGGCCTCGGTCATGCCGCGCGACTTCAGGATCTCGTCTGCGGCGAGGATGGCGTCATGGGTGTCGGCTGTGACGTCGCGTCCCTCACCAATCGATGCGACGACGAGGGCGCCCGCCACGCCGGCACCGGCAACGATTGCAGCGACCACATCGCGGAGAGTCTGTCTCATGGGGTCACCGGAAGCGTGCCGCCCAGCGCCCATTCGTCGACGGCTTTGTTGATGTTGCGTTGGGTGGACGTGAGTTCGGACGGGTAGAGGGAGATGCGCCACACGTCGCCGGTCATGGCCGCCGCCCCGGCAGGGTTTGCCATGATTCTCAGCGGGTTTGCTGGGTCAGACGCGGAGTACGCAGTGGGTGTGCCGGTGACGACGGAAGTGCCGTTGATGTAGCCGGTGAAATCCGGCGTTGACGCCGACGCCAACGCTGCAACGTGTGAGTTGAACGTATTGGTGGTAAATACGTTGTTTGACGATATCGTATTTAGCACCAGTGTGGCGCCGTCGCTCAGGTAAAATCCGGCAAGCGCAGTTGTGTTTGTCCGCCACCCAAAACCTCGATTTGTTGCGCTCCCTGTCGACGTGGCTGCGATTGTGTTTAGTGCTGTGTTCGTCATGAGCACGACGGCGTCAACTGTGCTTCCGCTGCCATCGTGGAGATATGCCCAGCCGGTTGCTGCCGCTGCTTGGAGGCTGTCGCCCCCGTCGCCACGCACCACCGGTTGTCCTCCGACGATCGACGTCCTAAACGTCGGCTGCGCGGTGCCTGTCGCCTGCGTGACGTCGAGAGCACTGGACCCGAGATTCTCCCACGTCGCGACCGCGTCGAGGTTCGCCAACGTCGAGTTGTAGCTGCCGTCGACGGACTGCGCGATGAAGCAACTGTGCTCGCCATCGACGTAGAAGCCGATCGTCACCGTGCCACTCGTCGCGCCGGATTGCGCCACCGTGATCGTCTCGACGCCTTCGCCCGTGGCGTCCGGGTCGACGTCGACGACGCACGACCACGACGTGGTGCCAGTGCAAGAGCCAGATGCGCCAGACGGCGATGCCGACCACGTCACGGCGCCCGCGCCGGGTGCGGTGCCTGTCAGCGTGTACGACGAGCACGTCACCGTGCGGGCGTAGGGGAGGGCGTCGATAATGACGGCGGGGCCGGTGATGGCCGGGCGCCAGATGCCGTCTTCGCTGCCCATGAGGCCCGTCTGTTGCCCGAGAATGCGTGCGTGCGACGGATAGGCGAGGAGCGCCACGACGGCGCTCCACGCAAGCCACAGTGCGCGGAGATAAGTGATCACGGCGCGGTCACCAGAAAACGGCACTGGATGACGACGGAGCCCGCCGAGATGCAGCGTTCCGGGCGCTGGACGTTGGCGCCGAAGCGGTCGCCGCTGGCGTACTCGACGCCGTTGGCGAAGGTGAGCGCGTCGCCGTCGCCCTCCTTGTAGCCGACCGCAACCGCGCCCTTCGCCGTGCACTCGTAGGACACGAGCTGCCACGACCCGGTGGGCTTGATGTCGACACCACCAGCCGTGGTGTCGCAGGTGACGCGCTCATGGATGGGAAAGGCCGGACCGACAGCGGTGGCGTTGGCTCGCCATGCGTCAGCAGCGACGACCGCTGGCCCGCCGAATGCGGACAAGCCAGCGGCAAAGAGCAGCCCGAGGGCCACGACGACGAGGTAAGTGGACTTCATTGGTCATATCCTCGGGCTGCTGTGGGTCACTGGCCGATGCGACGGACGATCAGCGAGAAGTCGCGGATCGTGAGAGCGTGACCGTTGGTACCGACACGCACACGAGCCTCAACGGTGTCGCCGACGGCGGTCGGGGCCCACACCGCATACGCAGCGGGGATCGCCATACGCGAGGCAGTTGCCAGCTCACTCTTGCGCGAGCCCTGACCAATCTGCGCCTTCGCCGCGCCACCGATCGACGCCCAGATCTCGATATCGATGACGGCGCTATTGGTGCCGATGCCGTCGCCGACGATGCCGAGCACCTCGTAGGAGCCGATCGCGTTGGCGTTGGCGACAGCGACGACGCCGGTGGAGCCGGTGAAGGTCAGCAGACCACCGGTGGCGTTGTAGGTCGCGGTGTAGAGCGTGGCGCTCAGGATGGCCTGCGGCGTAGCAGCAGCGGCGACGGTGATCGTCTCGCCGGTGCCGTCGTTGATGCCGGCCACGAGCATGAGCGGCGTACCGCCAGTGTTGAGAGCGTTCAGGGACATATGGAGACTCCTTAGCCGCGTTCGCGGCGCTGACGGTTGATGCGCTCGGCAGTTTCCCGTGCAATGGCGCGGGCCTTCTCCGAGGAAAGAGAGGGGCTGGACTTTTTGAGCTGCTCGGCAGCGCGGTCGACTGTGCTTGGCTTGATGTCCTTCTGGTCAGACACGGGCGACTCCCTTCGTCGACGCGGCGACGGACTTTACCATCGCCTGGATGCTCTTGGCGACCTCGCCGCCCATCTGCTGTTCCATCTGCGCCTCGGCTTGTCGGCGGACCTCGATGGACTTGCTAATGAATGCGTCGCGGGCCTTCTGCCACGCGGCCAGCATGTGCTCCGGGTGCTCACGTCGAATGGTATCCTCGTCGTAAGCCATAAATTCGTCACCTGTCGGCAGCACTTCGCCGGGCGCCAGCTTCCACTCGCCGACGTGCTCGACGAGGAAGACAGGCATCTGCTTTCCGTCGACGGCGATGCGCTTTTGCAGGTAGCGCGTCAGCGCCTGCCGCTGCGAAGTCGGCTCGCCCTCTTTGGTCACGCCAGCGTCGACGAATTCGACGACGTGCGGGTCTTTGATTGATTTGAGCTTGATGATTCGCTTCACGTAGTGGCGCCCTGTGTCGGGGAAAAAGGAGGGGCCTCACCGCGAGGCCCCTCCAGATGACCTCAGTCGAGATCGTAGATGATCTTGCAGCCGTGCTCATCGGTGTGCTCGGCGACGGCCCAGCACGAACGGCCCACCGCGAGGAGGGTGTCGTCGGCGAGGTCGTACTGGAAGCCCAGCGACGGCTCGTACCGCTCGACCATCTCGGCGAAGCCGCGCACGCTGCCGGGGGTGCCCGTCTCGCCACGGCCAGCGACGACGAGAGCCGACACGCGGTCAACGCCAGCGTTGGCCGTCGCCATCACGGCCTTATTTGCGGCGTAGATCGGGATGCCGGCGAAGCTGCCACGGAAGCCGTTGCGCGAGACGTCGGGACGGTGGTTGAAGAACGACACATCGCCCGCGCCGTTGCCCGAGAAGATGGCCGAGAGAGCCGCACCGGAGCCCGAGGCAGCGAGAGCGCGGAGGTCGGCAACGCCCTGCTCCTCGAGGACGAAGACAAGGTCTTCTGACGACGGGTTGTTGTCGAGGACCTTAAGCAACGCGTCGAGGAGAGTGGCGAACGACAGCGGCTGGTTGGTCGTGCCAGCCGACTCCGACAGACCGCTGAACAGCGCCAGCGAATCAGTCTCGGCGCGGAGGTAGTGGGCCTCCATGATCTCCATCATGACGTCACGCACAAAGGCGAGGCTGGCCGGGTTGCCGCTCTCGATGGCGGCAATCACCTGCGCACGGCTGACGCCGGGAAGCGCGAGCTCGATGGCGTCGGTCGTCACCTGGACGCCCTGCACCTTGGTCGTCGGCGTGATCGAGATGTTCGCCGCGACGCCAAGGGTGGCCGGCGTCGAGAACGCCAGCGCCTCGGTGTCGTCGACGGCTGCGGCGATCGCGGTCTTCTTGCGGATCTTGCGCACCTTGGACGAGCGGCCCGAGATGTCGGCGAAATTCAGGAACTGCAAAAGCACGCCAGTCTTGCCGCGAAGGGGCGCGAGCGCCTCCTGCGACATGACCTCGGTCAGAATCCAATTGGCGACGGTGGTGGAGGACGAAACACCCATGATGGGCTCCTAGCGGCGCTGTGGCCGCATCATGCGTTGGGCGCCTTGGGGGACGACTGAAATCGTCCGAACCCGAGGGAGGAGGCGGCGGGCTTGCCGCCAGAAATTTTGGCTCGCATCCATTCGGCGAAGCCCTTGGGGTCGCGGGCCTTCAACTCGGCAGCCTTCTTGCCGGACTTGTCGGCGAGGGCCGCCTCGAAGTCGGCACCGCTGACGGCGGGTGGCGCACCCATCGACGGGGGCGTGCCCTTGGTCTGCGTCGCCGGAGCAGCAGCGCGGAACGCAGCCAGCACCTTGCGCTTGGCCTCGACGTCGCCGGCAGTCGCGTACAGGTCGCGCACGGCCTCGGGCATGGCAGCAGCCTCGGCGTCGAGGCGTTTGGCCTCCTCGGCCTCGTAGGCGCGCCACTTCTGCGCCAGCGGCTCGAGCCCCTCGAGCTCCGCAAGACGCGCCTTGGCTGCCTCGTAGGCTTTGGCCGTCTCGCCGGCCTTCTCGGCTTCAGCTTGGAGGCGCTTACGCTCCTCTCGCTCGGCCTTCTTCTGGTCGTCGAGCTTCGCCTTGAGGGCGTCATACTCGGCGGCCTTGGCTTTGAGCGATTCAACGTCGACGACGTCGGTGGTGGCGAGTGACGACGAGGGCGCAGAGGCGTCGGCGGACGTCTCCGGGGGCGCGGCATTGGCCGGGATGGTGGTCATGACGGCAGCCTACTGCACTGGAGTGCAACTGCGCAAGCGGTGGACTGCACTATGGTGCAGTCAACCAAAAACCCGTGCCCGCGTCAGCAGGGCCAAAAGCTCCCGCTCTTGCTCTGGCGTCAAGCCCATAAATGGCCGCGCCTGCATGGTCGCGGTGCCATGGTGCAGCCAGTAGCCAAGGACGTTGTGAGTCGGACCACGCTTGCCGCTCCGCTTGGCCTTGCCGTCGGCGGCGTAGACCTGTGGCGACGTGCCGGTGTCCGGGGCGATCGTGACCCTCACGCCGTCGGGGGTCGTCTCGATGCTGCGGGCCTTGACGCTGCTCAGGAGCCCGCCAGTCAGCCGAAGGTCAGTCTTCCCATCCTCGCCCATGGCGGCGAGGGCATCGCGGTACGCCGGGCGGTATGGCGCGAATGGCGAGCCCTTGATGTCCAGCCCCTGATCGGTCCGCCGCAGGATGGCGCCGGGGACGTAGCCGGCGATCAGCTTGCCGGCCTTCTGGCCGTCGAACTTGGCAGGGGTGCCGCTGCGCTTCGTCGTGATGGCCATCAGTGACTCCTGCGCACCACCTGGTTGAGCGAGATGGGCCCAATGTAGCACCCCACCGTCGATGTCTGCTCGATCTCAATAATTCGCTCGTTCCAGCCGGGCACCACCGGGCACCATGCGCCGGTGCCGAAGTTGTTCGACGACGTCGTCGACACCGTGGCAGAGGTGGATGGCCCGCTGTCGCCCTCGGGGCCATAGACCCTGATCGTGGCCGTCGCTGTGCCACTGGCACCGATGCGCGTCGCCCGCGCCCGCAGGTAGGCGCGCGTGTAAGGCATGCCTGGCGCACCGTAGTGCGGGCGCACCCAAAAGCGCGCCGTGATGCGCTTGAACGTGCCTTGTCCGCCAGACATCTCGATGGCGGCTTGATGGGTGCTGCCGGCCTGCGGATAGACGATGCCAGCGATTCCCAGTGTCGCCGCGTAGGACCACATCGGATGCAGGTGCGCGTCCCCCCACGGCGGGCCGCTGCGGTCGATGCCCATGCGTCCCTGCGGGTTGAGTGGGGTCGCTCCACCATCGTCGACGGCGGGTTCGCCGGTGAGCATCTCATACAGATATCGCGCACGGCCCGACAGGCTGTACGCCAGCCGCTTGGCGCGCGCCGGGGCGAGGCTCCGACACTCGGCGTCGGTCAGCGGCTCATGGGAGACGACGCGGGTGATGGACATAGGGCCTCACGGGTCGAAGTAGAAGCACGCGCCGAGGATGTCGAGTTGGTCGACGCCAGCGCCCGCAGCGTTGTGCGCAATCTGGATGTTCAGCAGGTTGTCGGCGGATGCGCTGAACGGGATGCCGGTGATCGTGGCGACGAGGAAGTTGCTCGTGCCGACCTGCACAAGCGCCACTGCTGACGAATTCGTCGCCGTGGTGCCGTTGTTGACGCGGAAACGCCAGTTGCCGGTTGTACCTGCACCACCCGGTGAATGCACAAACACAAGGCACTTGAGGTCGCTCGACGACGTGCGGAACGACGGCAGCGTCATCACCAACGACGTCACGTTGTCGTTCGTGGCCGACTCCGACAGCGGGTGCGTCGTCCATCCGATCAGGCCATCGGACGGCGTGCTGTCGGTGTAGTCGCCGACGGCGGGCTTGCCGGTGTCGCCGTGGCAAGCGCCAAGCGCCACCACCTGAAGCGGGAAATCCATCAGCCCCTCCGACGTGAACGACGCGCGGTTGTTGTTCCATGTCGTGCTGCACTGATAGGTCGCGTTGCCGGGGATGACCGCGCCAGTGATGTATTCCCACAGCGTGTTGAGTTGGCGGTTGATACGCGTCAGCACATACGCCGACAGCGGCCCGTCGGTCGCCACTTCCTCGTCGTAGGTGTCATGGTCCGTCGACGGCGTGAAGGTCGCGTGCGCGTCGTAGGGGTCGGAGAGGGCGGTCCCACCGTTGCCGGCGGTGAGGCCGTTGGATTCGCCGACGGTCGCCCGCACATGGTCGAGTGTCCACGAGACGATGCGCGCGTCCGGGTCGGCGTCGATGAAGTAGCAAGGCCGCTTGACGAGGAGATAGAACACGCCCGCCGCAGCGACCTCAAAATCCCAGCGGAACCGCTGCGCCTGCGACACGTTGGACGCGCCGGGCAGGTCGTCGTCGGTGCCGCGCGCCGTCCCAGGGTATGGCCCCCACACGTTGGCGCCCGTGCTGTCCAGCACTTCGAGCGTCACGACAGCGCCAGCGAGTGCGCGCATGTCGACGTCAAGGCGGTAGATGTCAGCCTCGCCAGCCGGCACAAAGACCGGCACCGCCAGCACATAGAAGTCGTCTTCAGCGATGGTCGTCCCGTAGATGATCAGCGACCTGTCAAGGTGTTGCGCCGCGAGGGGCAGCCGCAGCGGACACCCGTCACCGTTGCCGGTGTGGGTGATCGGCGTCTCGCCGTTCTCGCCGGTGGCGAGGTCCGACACCTTGGCGACGTCACCGGCCACGTTTGCGAGCCAGTCGCGGCGGATGCTGGCGTCGGCCACGACGGAGCGAGGCACGGCGCCTTGAAACGTCGCGTTTTTGATGCGTGACATTAGCGCCACCTCGGTTCGTTGTCGGTGCTGGCATTGACACCGGCGGTCCCGTCGACGTCGGCGAGTTTCGCCAACTCGATCAACTGGTAGCCATCGCCGTTCGTGCCGTCGGCGCTGTTCTCCGGGTCGAGCACGACGTAGTCGACGCCAGACTGCACGGCAAACGACGGCGCGGACGACAGCGTGACCTGATTCGTCGCCGGGATATTCGCGATGGTTCTGGAGTCCACGACTGGAGTCCCTGACAGGCTGGACCTGTCGACCACTCTCACCGCTGCACCGATGTAAAAACCATTCGCAGGAAAACCAGACTGCGGCACTTCTGGCGTCGTCGTCGACAGCGTCAGCGTGGCGGACGCAACGCTAGAGATCACCGCAGCCGGGCAGACATGCAGCAGGCGGTCCATCACCTCAAGCTGCACGTCGACGCGCGCCTGGTCGTAGCGCGGGCGACGGGCCACGACGCGACAGGTGGCGCCGCGCAACGTGGACCCGCGCATGTCGGGCAGCTCGTCGAAGGCTTCTGGCAGGTCCGTGCCAAGCACGACGACGTCGCCGAGACGCAGGCTAAGGTGTTCGTGTGACAGCGACAGGCGCACAAGACGCCGCGCACCGCCAGCACCACGCATGAGGTCCGCCAGCATGGTGACGATTGCCGACGCCCGTTGGCGCGTTGGGTGTCGCCAGCCGGACGACGGGCGCGCCGGTCCGCTATTCGGCGGCTCCCACACGTCGATGGAGCGCAGCTCGATGTCGAAGACCTGCGGCGCGCGGCGGTAGCGCTTGGCGAGGTCGGCGTCGATGAGGTTGACCTCATCGTGGAACTCGCCCGTGATCGGGCTGTATCCGGCCTGCGCCTTGAGGATCGGGAATACGGTCCCCTCGTCGTGGATGACCTCGATTGGTCCCTCCGGCACGATGTCCGCCGCACCGATTGCCGTCGCCGATGACCCGCGCACAGAGCCGATGGGGACGGGCTTGATCTTGCCGTCGACCGTCGTGACGACGGCAGTACCGGTGAGAAAGCACCACTCCCGCAGGATGTCCGTCACCTTGCGCTCGCCGTCGATGATCATGGTCATCGGCGGGACAGCCGTGATGGCATCGAAAGCCGTCGAGTCCACCTCCGATGAGGCAAGCGCAGCACCGAGACGCCAGCCTAGGTCGGCAGACTCCGACGGAGGACGTCCCGGCAGATAGTCGCCACCGGACAGCGCCTGTCCCTCGTCGGACAGCAGCACGGACAGGATGCCGGCAGCGCCAGGCAACTGGACGACCGCAATCTGGCGCACGTCGCCGACCGACGCCGTGGCCTGCATCGCTCGCGTCGTCTGAAAGCTGGACTCATAGGCGAGCGTGATGTTTCCTGCGAGGTCGACGGCGGTCAGCTTGTGGATGCCGCTGCCAAACTCCGTTTGCGCGATGACGTACGAGTCCACCGTTGCCGACAGCCGAAACTTTCTGGCGTCGGTGACGGGGTGTTCGATGACGGGAGACGCGCCGGTGAAGTCCCATGTGCCGATGCCTGTGAACGTCGCGGCCTCGACGCCCAGCCCGCAGACCCGTTCCCAATATTCCTGGACGATGCCGGCCAGCCGAAGCGCCCACGCCTTGCCGCCGGTGTGGCGTGGCGACTCGTCGACGAGGTAGACGCCAAGCAGCGTCTCCGTGTAGGTGCCCGCGCCGTCGAGTGCGTAGCCATACAGCCGCGCGCGCCGGCCTCGCCAGTGCGGCGGCGTGGTGTAGGCGTTGTCGCCAGTCGACGTGTCGCCAAAGAGCGCCCGCGCCGTCGACCCGTAGGCGCCGCGCGTGCAGCCGAGCCAGTCGTTGGCGCCGCTCACGGTGCCGACGACGACCGTCTCATCGCCGATGTAGACGACGTCACCGCTGGACACCGCTGCCGCGTCCTGCACCTCAAGGTCGGTATCGCTGGACGTGAACGCCGTTTGAATCCACGTCACGGGCCGCGCCGCAGACGCAAACAGCGTGCGGAACAAGTCGGCGTCGGTGTCCAGCATATCGACGTCGAGGGTTGCGGCCATCTCGCGCCGCTCGACGAGGTCGAGGACGGCCTCGCCTTCGGTCACGCCGGTCATGCACACCACTTGCGTGTAGCCGGACAGCGCCGACGGCGAGCCTGGGATCGTGCGCGTGACAAAGGCATATGGGATGCCCTCGACGCGCAACGCGAGGTGAAGGTCGACGTGCTCGTTCGCGCTGCGCCCGTAGTAGGTCACGACGTCACCTGCTCATGGGCCACCATGTCGAGGTCATAGAGCGGCACGCCCGGCCCGATGCGCCTCGGGCGGAACGACTGCACCGACTCCGCAGACCAGTGCAGCACCGCAAATGCGGCAGTCCCGTCGCCGAGATCGAACGTCGTGCCCGACGACAGCGCATGCTCCTCTGCCTCAAAGGCAGCGCCCGCACCGAAACGCCGCACGAAGGCTTCAAGGGTGGCGTCGACGTCGGCGCTGTTGGCCCGCATGAGCATGCGAGCCTCGTTCACAAACGCGAACCCAAGCGACCACGACACCATGTGCGACGACATCGACACACCGACGACGCCGCCGTTGCCGCGCCTTGCCACCTCGGCGACGCGGTCGCCAAACGGTTCACGCTCCCGCAGGATGTCGTTGCCCACCCATGCGCCGGCAGCCGAGACGCTGGACGTCTTTGGGTTGGCATCATTCGCCGTCGACGAAGGAAACCCGATCAGGTCCATATCGAACGTCGTGGACCCATCCACAACCAACTGGAACGTGTCGGTGCCAGTCGCGCGGGTGATGGTGACCACCACGCCGGGGTTGGCCGGATCGATGTCGCCAGTGACCTCGACGGTGTAGGTGTTGCCGCCCACGCCGAACGCATTCAGTTTGCTCTGAATCTCGGACGACAGGCTCGCAGTCCCGTCGGTGCGCAGGTAGTAGGTGCCTGCCGTGAGGTTGACGTCGCCGACGGCGCCAGCGCCCTCCTTGAACCGCAGGCGGTTGTTCGACGACGTCAAGACGATGGCGCCGCGCAAGCATGGGTAGCTCATCGTCCCGACCTCCGGTCACCGCTGCGGAGCTCGCGGTGGATGGCCCGCGCCGTGTCCTCGGGCAGCGGACCCGCCACACCGTATGTCACGTTCAGCACGAGGGGGCCACCGCTGCCGCCGCTGGACGTGCGGGGGGATGCGCCAGGGTCGCGCATCGCGCCGGATGGGGAGGTAGAGCCGGTCTGCGGGATGCCTGCCATGACGGCAGCCCCACCGCCAGCCATGGCCGCGCCCGCAGTAATGGCGGCACCTCCAGTGAGCATCATGCCGACGCCGGCGCCGGGTGTGAGCGGATTCGCCGACAGGATCGCGCCTTCGAAGACGCCGCGCACGCCGCTGGCGATCAACTGCTGGCCGGTCGCCGACAGGAACGACGCGATCGCCTTCTGCTCGGCGTGCTCTTCGCCGGCCACCTTGGCCTGGATGTAGTCCGTCAGCGCCGAGGTCATCTGGCTAACAGCCATCTCAGCGAGGCCAACCTGATAGTCCGCCGTGCGCTTCTCTGCGGCCTGCATCGCTCGCATGGTGCGCTCGTGCTCGCCTCCGCGTTCGCGGAGGGCCTTCTTCTCGTCGCGTTCACGCTCGCGCTCGACCTTGGCCCGTTCGCGATCCATGTCGCGAAACTCCTTGGCCATCGCCTGCGCTTCCTTTTTCCTGTCGGCTGCCCGTGCCTTGCGGACGGCGTCCAACGCCTTATCCTCGTCGTTGAGGCCGGCGACGTAGATGTCATAGCGCAAGCGCGCATCGTCCTCGGCCTGTTTCTTCGCAAGATCGCTCCGGCGCTTGAAGTCCTGCTCCTGTCGGTTGGCGGCATCGATCACGGCATCGGTTTTCAGTTGCTCGATGCGCTCGACCTCGATCGCTTCGTACCTGCGCAGCAGGACCTGCTGGTCAATCGCCGTGTTGAAGGCGTCGGTGACCTTGCGGTATTCGGCCATCACGTCCTTGGCAGCGACGCGGACCTTTTCCATCTCCTGCTTCTGCGCGTTCCAGCGCGTGACCCAGATGTCCAGCCCGCCCTGTGCCTGTGACGCAATGCGACCCATCGCCCGTTGATCGTTGGGGTCGATGCCAAACTGCTGCCTAAATGTGGCCTGCGCCTGCTTGCCCGCGCTTGCGGCTTCTTCGACGGCCATCTTCTGCGCCGTGATGCGGGCCATCGATGCGCCGAGGATGAGGTTTTGAAGCTCGGTGTCGGCGTCGACGATCGACTTCTCAAGCGCACGCATGTGCTCAGCCGCCGCGTCCGCCCCCGCCTTGCCGGCGTCGCCGACGTTGCCGAATGCCTTGTAAAGCTGGTTCGCGGCAACAACCGCGAGAGAGATGGCGCCCGCAACACCGGCGCCAGCGCCGAGGGACATGACCAGCGACGGGATGTTGTTGACCACTCCGCCGATACCGTACTGGAGGTCCTCAAACGCGCGCGAAGCCTCAAGGCCCGCCTGCCCGAGGTTGCGTGTCGGTCCGGTAGCCCGGTCCATCGACTTGCCGGCTTGCGCCGCCGCAACGTCCGTCCTCCTGAACGCCGCCTCGACCTTCTCGACCTGCCCGGCAGCGGCCTGCGCGCCCTTGACGTCGACGACATAGGAGATGGTCTGCGTCATCGTCTGCCCTTCGTCGGCCTCGCCGCGTCGTGTGCCAGTCGCTCGGCGCGGTCCTGTGCCGCGTCCGACTCCATCTTAGCAGCCCGGCCCGCATCGATGACAGCCAAAGCGTCGACGGTGTGCGTCGACAGCTGCCGCAGGGCCTCCACACCCGGCTTGCCGTCGCAGGCGCGCCAGATGGTCAGCGCGGCGGTCACGTCTGGGTTGTCCCGTACATGCCTGCGCGGACAGCGACGAGTCGCATACTCCGTCCCTGCAAAAAAGAGGGTCGGCCCGTCGCGGGTACAGCCCTGTTGGTCGCGGCGCGCTGCGGGACAGTCGTCGCAGTCGTACCGGCTCAGGTCGACGGCAGTGGCTGCCCACAGCGCACGGCTTTTGGGGCAGGCAACTCCAGGAAGTAGCGCGCCGCCTGATAGAGCGGGGCCAGCAGGCCCGCCAGCACGAGCGCCGGCATGGCGTCGCTGACGCTCTTGCCCTCGAGGTCGACGGTGCCGCCGATCTCGACGACGACCGATGCAACCACCTTCGCCGCGATGGCATCCAAGGTGTTCAATGCCTCCTGCTTCGCCACGGGGTCGGCAGCCACCTCGACGCGCTTCCACGCCGCTGTGGTTTCGGCGGACCACATGCGCCGGTCCGCGTCGGCGAGGACCTGCATCGTCACCATGATGCCGTCAAGCGCCGGGTCTGGCTCGTACTCGTCGATGGGGGCGAGCTCGTGGCCGGCGACGAGGGCGAGCAGTTCCATCGCCTTCTGCTCGACCTTGCCGGTGTCGCGCTTCGTGATGGCCTCGATCAGCGGCTCGCGCTTGTCGATCACGGCCTGCCAATCGGTGTCGTCGTCGAGTGGGACGCGCTTTTTCTTGCGGGCCTCGATGACGCGGGCGCGCTGCTCCCGCATGGCCTCGTGGGCTTCGCGGAGCACGTCTTGCAGGGCGACAGAGGCACCACGAGTGCCGGGGTAGATGAGCAGAGTTGGCATGGGGCCTCGATATCACACACGTTGCGGGACGTCGACAATCGTGAGAGTGCCCGACAGGACGGGCAGGTTCTCGTCGACGTCGGAGACCCAAACTTCGTAGGGCCAGCGGCCCGGCTGCAGCGCCGAGGAGTAGTCTGCCGCCGAGAAGGCGAACGTGGCCTCGCCCGTCGCTGGCGAGACCACCGTGCCAGGCTTCACCAATTGGCCTTGTGCACGCACGACGAGGGAGACCGAGTATCCGGTCAAGTTGAACGCTGCGCCGCCGCTGGAGCGAACCTGGAGCGTCACGGTCTGGGTGTGGCCTTGTTTGATTGTCAGCGCCGTCATGGATGCACCTGCCCGATGATAGAGAGACTGGCCGGCACGGTACCGACGATCGGCAGAGTAGCAGGCACGGTGCCGGTCGCCGAGAGCGAAGCAGGCACGGTGCCGATAAGCGCCGGGGCCTTGTTCGTCGCCCAGATCGTGACGTCGCCGAGGGTGATTGCGCCGGTGCCTGTCGTAGCTGGCGTCGTCACAGTGCCAGAGAACGCCACGCTGTCGAGCGTAATGGCGCCAGTCGCGACGTGGGTCTGTTGTCCTGCACCTGCAACGGTGACGTCGTCGAGAGTGACCGCACCAGTGCTATCGACGACTGGCGAGCCCGCACCGGCAAGCGTGACGCCGTCGAGGGTGACAGCGCCGCTTGCGACGACGACGGGTGAGCCAGACCCTGCAACCGTGACGCTGTCGAGGGTGATAGCGCCCGTTCCGTCGACGCTCGACGAACCGACGTCACCGGTGCCAGCAAACGCCACGTCGTCGAGGGTGATGCCACCCGTCGCGACGTGCGTCTGCGTGCCGTCGCCAGCAACGACGACGCTATCAAGCGTGATAGCGCCTGTTGCGTCAACGCCAGTAGCGGCAGCGACAATCGGCAGTGAGCCGATTTCTTGCTGAGCACCGTCGAATAGGCGACGGCTGGACATCGATCACGCCTCGCCTAGCAGCAACGCGCCGTTGACAGATTGTGCGACTGCCTGCGTTGCGGCGAAAGTCAAGCAAGCATCGTCGTCCATCTCGGCAAGCGAAGCGGTGATCCCTCCAGACGACACGGAATCCAGCGGCATCGCGCCTGAGGTGTTTTCCAACGTCATCGCGCAGACCGGCTTGAACAGCGCCACGCCAAAAGCGCCCGCCGTGCCAGTCGTTGCCGCAAGGGTCACGCTTTCGACGGAGCGCACCCCGGTATCGCCAGCCTGCAAGGGCAGGATGATGAACGACCGTGCTTCCCGGTAGCCAGTAGAGCCGAAAGTAACGACAGGTGTCGTCCGGCCCGAAGTCCCCGCCTGATTGGTGTATGAAACCGTAATTGTCGTGGCAGTCGTTCCAATCTGCGTATGGATGACGAGCGCAATCCACACGCCTTCTCCGCTCGTGTAGCGCGTCAGCGCAGCAGTCGGAAGGTTTGTAGTCTGCTGCGTGGTGAGCGTCGCATTGAGCCCGCCGCTGATATTCAACAGGTCCATCCACATGAGAGACATTCCCGCCGCGCCGCTTGTGTTGATTCGCGCGCCGAGTATGTTGATTTTTCCGCTTGCGGTGTCGGGGATCGGACCGATGCTGTAATCGCTGTTCTTGTCCAGCGCGATGCTGGTTGTCGGGTTGATGGGCGCAGGTACAAAATTTTGACTCACAAGCGCGGGGCGTGCAACGCGGCTAATCGCGGCGGACATCTGCCAGTCGGCAACTATGTTGCGCGATAGCGCGGCGAGATATGCGTCGTAGTCTGCAAATGCCATGGCTCAGTCCTCCACCGTCGCGAGACAGCCCCACACCTCGGGATTAGTTGTGGTGGACGGAACGAACAGCAGCGACAAGCAAGCATCGGGGTCGATAGCCGGGATGCCGGGAAGGCCAGTCGAATAATCGCGCCAGCCACCCGCGCCCGCAGAGCCGACAGGGACGAACGCAAGCGGCTTTGCGATGGTGATGCCGAAGTTGCCCGCCGTGGCGGTCGTCGCGGTCAACTGCACCGTGTTGACGGAACGGATGCCTCTATCGCCCGCCGCAAGCGGGATGCGCTGCGCTCGCGTCACCTCGCGGAAGCCGGTTCCGCCGATATTGATGTTCGACGAGGCAGAGTTGCCGTCTTGGTCAACATAGTTCATCGTCAGCGTCGTGCTTGTCGTGCCGATGGCCGAATAGATTTCATAAAACGCAATATTCCCGTCGCCGCCCGTGTTGCGGGTCAAGGCGGGCGAGGCGGGCGAACCCTGCACCGACTGCGCAGAAGTCGAAGCGCCGCTCAAGCCGCCGATGTGAAACAGGCGGTCGTAAAGAATCCATTGGCCCGCAACCAGCGACGAGAACGCCGCTTGAATTAGCCACTTGTCGCGCCCGCCCGTCGCAGCGGTGAACGGGATAGCGCCCGTAGTTGTCTTGTCAGGAATCGCGCCGCTCGTCGGGGTGGCGCCACTCGCAGGGACCCCGTCGTATGTCCACAGCGATGCAGCGCGGCCCGCAATCAACGTCGTCGCGGCAACACCGGCCACACGCGGCACTTTGTGGAACCAGATATTCTCTGGGTTTCCGCTGTTTCCGCCAGTCTGGCGGTTGATCAATGCGGAGAGATCCTCAATCGCAGGCATCAGTTGCCGCTCCAGTTGATGCCGCGAGCGATGGCGTCTGCCTTCGCCGCGACGATGAGATCGGCGAGGTGGTCGAGGTTGCTGCCGCTTTGGTACTCCCAATCGCCAACCTGCGGCAGGATCTCAAAGCGACCTTCCTCGACGGAGATTCGCCAGTCGCCAGTTGAGGCGACATATACAATTCGCCCAGGTGTGACGACGACGATGTTCATCAGTTATTCCCGTCGGTGATGGTCAGGCTGGTCACCTGAACCGGCTGACCCGAGACGATTGACAGCGTCGTCAGGTTGAGGTCAGAACCAGAGGTGCCACAATCGCCGTCGCAAACGAAGGCCCCCGTCGAATCGACGAGGTAGAAAAACGCCGCCGTTCCCGTGGCGTTGGCGCTGGTGTCGGAGAACGGCACGGTGAATGTCAGCACGCCCGACGACGACGAGCCGCAGGGGTCGGCGCACGTGAGCTCAGCGAGCAGCGTCCCCGCTGGCGTGCCGCCTTTGGTCGGTTTGGTTCCGCTGTAGATACGCAGAAGACCCGCGCCTGCGCCAGCGTCGATAGCTGTGCGGATTGCGTCTACTCGGGTGTTACGGACACTGTTAGCGATTCGGATAGCCATGGGTCACCTCAGAGGACAGCAAGGATAGCAGGAAGAGCGCCGGTGCCAGTCGCCACGACGCGCGCGACGGTGAGCCCGTCGACATGCTGGGTCGTGACCTGACAGTCGGCCTCGGGCAGGTAGGCGTACATGCACGCGCCAACCTCGCTGCCGACCTGGAGCGACAGCTTGCGGGTCGTGGCGATGTCGCCAGCCGCGTCGTCGTCGCCGAGCAGGGCGTTGAGGTCCGGGGTCGTGCTGCC
>Ga0070749_10001061_pt1 | contig 18560 bp, 17 predicted proteins | sample VirMetDEL_Nov_18_FD_75180 | JGI IMG/M metagenome (GOLD analysis project Ga0070749, IMG submission 75180) | Aqueous microbial communities from the Delaware River and Bay under freshwater to marine salinity gradient to study organic matter... | ecosystem: Environmental > Aquatic > Marine >...
AAAAGCTTTGATTCCGTTGTCTTATATAATTCACGTACATGACATGGAACGTCTACACCGCTCATAACACCAGCATCTAGAAGAGTTTTTATCGGCTGATCTTTCAAATCTTGCTCGAAAGATAAAACATTATTAACACCATACCTAAGAGCTACACCAAATTTTAAACCTATGGTTCCGGTATAATATTTTCCATTAGACTTAGCATTCCCATATAGATCTGAAATAAACTGTTGTTGTGGATCTTGGGAAAGAATATCAATAATTTCTGACTCACTATGCACTGTTGTTGTGCCGTTTTTCTTTTGTAACTTAAAATACCTAACTGTATTCCAGCCTTGCGAATTTACACTTGGATATTCTGAAAACAACACTGGTTCGCTTACTCCTGTTATCTTACTCAAAAAAGAAGAATAAATATCAATAGATGCAGAGTACTTTGAAGAATAAAACTTCATCTCTTCCTTTATTGATTCTATCATTAAGGTCTCTAGAAATTGCTTATTTTCTTCTAAGAATCCAATTTTGTTGGCAAATTTAATTTCTATATCAGAAAAAATTGCAGAAGCCACATTTAAATTATTTGAGTTATAAACATTTGTTCCATTTTTACCAAAGCTTATGACATGAAAACCTTTTAAGTATTGTTTGTACGGAGTATTTTGCTGTTTATTAATAATACTAGTTTTAATGTTTAATATATCTTCTTTATTAAGATCTTCATATGAATCGGCCAAAATCTTAACTTCAGAAGTCTTATCGCTTTGTCTAAAGTATTTTTGAGCGTTCATTTCGAGGATAAGCAAATAAGTAACATATGCGCTATAAATAGAAGGGATATTTGGCTCCAAAGGCAACCTTAGATTCTCCATTTTCTTGATTACATAATCTGCTACAATATTATCAAAATTCATGCCGACTTTTTCTATGATCGGAAGAGCAGTGACAATAAATTCACTCAAGAAACAACGAATGTAAAGCTTTATTGACCCTTCAATATTTGCTGCTGACTGTTTAGAAATTGCTTTTTCAAACATTCTTGTTTTTAAAATCTCTGGTGGCACATCCATGCATGTGGGTGTTTTTAAAATATTTTTAGTTTTTGTTATATGTTCAGCTATATCCTGGCAGAATAAAATTGTTTTATCAAGTTTATTATTACTTTTTCTATTATAAAAATTAAAAGATTTTTTATAATATCCTTCCGGAAGATCTGTTTGATTGATGTAGATTTTAGGGTATTTCTTAGTCCCACCGTATATCTCAGGGTCTAACACGTCTATACTAAAATTTTTAGTAAAATCTTGCAAGTCTTTTGTGCTAGTTATACCGGTGTCTTGGAATGCTGTTAATATTGCATCTACATCATCTTTTTCAACTTCATCCGGATATCCAAAAACTATGTCTTCGCCAAAACCTAGGTCGGAAAACATTTCAAACAAATCTTTATTTAAAGCATCGTAAATTGATTGGTAGTTTTCGGCAAATACGCCCGATAGAGCTGATAAATAGGAGCTTCTGTTGCCGGCTAAATTTGGATAAGCATCAACTACTACATCAGATAGTTCATTTCTACTAGTGTAAATATCATCTGTTTTTGAAATTTTAATTTTATAATCTAGACTATTTTGTGTGTGGTCTATGTACTCCACGTCTGTTCCTTCGTTATAGCTAGTCAAAATAAAGTCAGGTTTTTTAATAGAGATCTCTGTATCGCCTAGAGATATTGATGGTAGAATTGAAAAGAATAAGTTTTGTGATTCTTTTTTTATTTTATTTGTTTGTTCCGTTTTAGCGTATACATTGTTAAAATTATTCATTATTTTGGATGTTATTTCTTTACCTATTGTTTCCGGAAACTCTACTTTAGGAATCACGCCAATCGTCATTAATATTTTTGTGAAAAAATTTGTCTTAAGAAAAGTGCATGTTTTCATGTTTCTAGAATATTTGTCCGATAAAATTTTGCTTAGTAGGCCCTTGTTTTGTTTATTTGGAAATATGCTGGGTTCTATTAAATCTTCGATAAAAGTTAAGTTAATTTTTTCTAGCGCCTGATTATTTAGAGTTTGTACTTTTTCTTCTTGAGCTATTTCTTGAGGGTTAGAAACGTTCTCGCAAGATCGATCTTTGTTTATTTCATCGTCGATTGTTTTGGAGAGAGAAGAAAATGTCGACCTCATATTTGAGGGAGATGTCCCGATTGCAACGTTCATCAGACCATCAGCACATTTTCTAGCTTTTTCTATTTCTTCATTGACGGCCTCTGATGCGGCCTCAGGATTTAAACCGGCAGACTCCCATATTTCTTTACGTCTATCTACCCACGCCTGTTGTTCTTCTTTCGGCAAACATATGCTGGAATTGATATTGATATCGGGTGATAGGTTTCTATTAAAGTCTTTTAGCTCGTCCAATACGTTTAAGGGTAAAAAGTTTCTAGCTTTTTTAAAAAATTGTCTTGTAGCTGCTTCATCTTTAAAAGTATCTCTCAAAGAAGGTATAGTAGACTGTATAATACGAGTTGTATTTTTTATAAAGTTACTATTAACTTTGTCATCATCCTCAATTACTGCATTTATAATATCGTTTATGCTAGAAAGAGAAGATAGCACCTCTGCCAATTTCTTGTAGTCTTCGTTGGAAATGTTTTCATTTCCAATCATTTGTTTAGCGGCTTCTGTGGAAGCTTCCTGGCTATTAATATTAGCAGCTTCCTGGTTAGAATTCGGAGTTATATTTTCATTTTTATCTTCGCACAAGAAGTCTTTGACAAAATTATCAAAACCTCCAAAAAAACCGTTTTCTGATTCAGTAAAATTAAACAAGTCTTCGCATGAAAATTCAATTGCTGGTACCTTAAGAGAGCCAACAAGTATATTAATAATGCTAGCTATTAATTTTTTTATTGCAATCATCAAAACATTAAATAACTGTTCCTTAATAACTTTGATGATGTTGAAAGATATAGAGGGAATATCTGGTAGACTTGGAATTCTCAGGCTTTTAAATTCAAACAAATCTAGATTGATATCCAGCATTTCGAAAAATGAGCTAGCTTTGTCCAGTTTAAGATTAGGCAAAGATATAGCAGAGAAGAAGTCACCAATAAAATTTAAGTCTGGAAATCCATTTAGAAAAAATGACATCTGATTTCTATCCATATTAAAAGGAAGAAATATCTTAGAAAATTTCAATGAAAGCATTTTGTAAGTTTCTTCTAGATTGAAGTCAAACTCTAGAATTGTTTGTGTTGGATTTTCTGCCGGTGTTTTATTCGAAGCAAAATTAAAAGGATTTTTAAAAGTAAAATCAAAAAAGCCTTTAATTTCAGGTAGCGAAAGGATAACAGACTCATGAAACGCCTTCATGAAAACAATTTTTTGTTCGAGATTTAATATCTTATCTAATTGAAAATCAGGAAATTTTATATCTGGTATTGAAATGTTTCCTAAATTAATCTTTATAAACTCAAACAAATTTTTCATGTCTAGCATTTTTAGATTGCTAAAGTTAAAACTTGGCAATTTAAAACTCGGCAATCTAAAATTAGAAAAGTCTAGACTTTCCTCCGGGAAACCAGGTTTATCTAAAGACTTCAAAAAACTATAATATCCGGAAAAATCAAATTCTAAAATGTTAAATTCTTGATCAAGCTCGAACAACCTTAGGTCTTTTCCGGAAATTTTTGGAAATGAAATTTCTGGGAAGTTTATTTTAATTATTTCATACAAACTACTCTGGTCAATGTAAGTAAAATCTCCAAAATTTATATCTGGTAGATCTGGCAAATTAAAAGCTTTTAAAATTAAGCTAAAATTAGCTAGCAAACTTTCATACCACCCTGTACACAATTCTAGAATATAACCGGTTGTTTGTGTGGAGATCTCCCATGGGAACTGTAATTCTAATACAATTTGCTCAAAAAGATCCATTACACCATTGGGTAGTTTGTCAAAGACATCAGTGATATCTAAAATATCAATATTCTCAAATATATTATTAAAAATTAAAATACTGAAATCGTCAAATGAAAAAAGCTTTGGCAAACAAGACAATATTTCTTCAAACATTTTCTTTAAATTTGACGGACTAAAAAGCTCTAATATTCCAATAAGATCTTCATCTGTTCCTTTAAAATCTGTCATTTTTTGCTTTATCTCAGAGACAACATCATCAGGGTTCTCTCTTTCCATAGATTGTAAATCGCTTCTATTTTTAACAAATACTTCCGTCAATTTGTCTTCTAGATTTCCTGGTTTTGTGCTATCAAAGATCTGAGGTATACTGTCTAAAAAATTAGCAAATTCCGTGGAGCTTTTCTTTTGAAAAGCATACTCTAGCTTTTCTGTAAAGCTTAATACCTCCTCTAGAATATAATCTGTTAACGAGTCAAAATTTGAAAAACAATCAGTTGCAGAATTTTTACTTTTTCTTATGTTCTGTAAATTCAAATTTGGTATAGTTGACAATAAGGAGTCAATCCACGAGATATTAGCCAAGTTGGCATCGTTAAAAGGCTTTAGATTGTATATGAGATTAATTAAATCTACGTCCTTTAAAAAACCTTTATTTAAGAATTCCTGCACTCCTTTTTTCAGCTTTATATCGTGACCGCATTCAAAGCCGCAAGAAAAACCTTTTATAGACAAAACATCCAAATTCTCAAAAAATATTTCTATTTTCTCTATTATATACGGCCCATCTATATCAAAGTCGTTTAATTTCATGAAAGAGAAAAATTCTTTTTTAAATTCTTTTAGTCTCTGCGTCAATAGAGAGATATAAAACGGCTCATTGGATATTGATTTTAAGATGGTTATTTTGTCAAATGAGTACATATAACTTTGAAATTTTGCAAACGTTTCTAGTTTTTCAATTGAATTGTCTAGCATTTTTTTAAATTCTGTGCCATTGAATACCACGCTAAGAAACGCCCCTGCGTCTTCTAGTGAATCAAATGGCTCACTAGTGTTGTCGTCTTTTCTTTTATCAAATTCAGTTTTATCTACTGATACAAGAAACTCTACTGGAGCCTCTGGGTTTGATCCGGCTGTTCTTGTTTCAATATTGGACTTTATGAAGCTTACATTTGTACTTTTCAAATTGAAAAAATTAACTATTCTTTGCTTAGCTCTTGTCTTTATTTGTCTTTCTTTAGCTGAAATATCATCTTGAAGAGAATCGTTTTTTATTTCTTTAGTTGATATAAATTTTTGATCTCCGAAGAAGACCTGTCTTACAAAATATTTTCTTAAATTTTCGTCATAATATGGTTCATCACTAGGGGGATTACACCCATTGTCTGGTACTGGTTGTTTTACCGGCAAGCATTCTTCCTGTAAAACAACTTCCTGTTCTTTGCAAATATTTTTATTATTTTTATATATAAATTCTGACATCTTTTTTCAACTCGTAAATACTGTGTCACTAAGGATAGAGCTTTCTCCCTTGACTATAAGTTTATCTAAATATTTTATTTCACTTAATACTTGATTTAATGCTAAAGTTGTTGCATCAGTGATATACGTTATATCATCAACAAAATATTTTGTAAAAGGAGGAGCTCCGACTGTTAATACCGATAGTGCTCCGTTTATTGTAGCCAGTTGCACATTCATGTTTAGTATGATATTGGTTAAGTCTTCAACGGTTTTGTTCTGTTTAGTGAGGTATTCTTTGAGCTTGTTGCCCAGCACAACCGGTTCTAGATTCTTCGGATCTCCCGTTAAAAACTCTATTCTAGGTGGTTTCGTAATAGTATTGCCTAGAGAATTTAACTCGCCTTCCTTTTTGTTAAAACCTTCATAAGTTGCTTTTCCGCAAAAGAAAACCATTTTCTCGCGAGAAATTAAGCGTACTTGATCGGCCTTCATAGCAACAGCAGACTTCATCTTAGAAGTTGCACCTTTTTTTGATTCTGGTATTGAAAAATATTCATCGATGTTTAATGATTTTTGAGTAATATAAACTCTAGCAGCATCTACCGCAAAATTAGGTTCTATAATATGATTGTTGTCCAAAATTTCATCATTCTTGTTAATGTAAGAAGACAATCTACCAGCAACTAAATCAATCATTCCACATTTAGTCAATCCTTTTCCACCGGCACCAGATATCAAAGAAGAATGTCTATCTCTACCGAGTACTATAAAGCTGTTGTTTTTTCCATTAATTATTTTTTCACACTGAGCTTGATTAAATGTTGGCTGCGGTTCTTTTATCGATGTGCAAAAAAGGCCGTCCGGGATTCCTTTTGATATTTGTTCTTTGACAAATGAATCAACATTCTTTAAAGATTGTGCTATCTTTGCATACTCTTTGCTCATGATATTACCTTTCTATAATTTTCTTGTTTTTGTTTTAAATCGGGAACTTTACCGTTAAGTAATTTTTTGTAGTCAGAGCTATCAATTATTACGTAATCGTAACGCTCTATTTTATTTACTAACCGGTTTTGCTCCATTGCATTTATAATCTCAGCGAACCCAGATGGGTCACTTAAAACTTGACAACCACCACCATATGTCCAAATACCTGTAATTCTTTGTTCCCATTTACCATTTATGACAGAATAAGTTTTTCCTAAGTTCCCTTGTGTCTTACCGGAAATTTTTTGCTGTACTTTATTTTCACCAGATCTGTGAAGGTTTAGTCCGGCACTATTAAACTTTAAACTTACATTTGGGCCTGTTTTGTTATCGGGTACCCAATCGTTATTGAAGTCTCTATAGAAGTAAGCTGAACTTCCTCCTCTAGATTGTGAGCCGGCTCTATATTCTTTGTGATAATCTAGCTTCCACATGTTTTTTATTAACTGAGGAGATGCAAGATTGGCTGTTCCTCCTTTTCCATATGTTTCACCACCGCCTAATACCCAATATCCCGGAGAAGTTGTCATCTGATATGTTTTGACGGTTATTACATCATCTATATTATAAAACACGTTCAGAATGTCTCGATAGCTGTTGGAATTTGATGAATTAACGGGGAATCTGGTTGCAACCAATCTTAGATCGCCTACAGCCGGCTTGATGTATGTCTCACCAAAAGATTCATAGACGTTCTTTAAAAATTGTTCTGTTGGTTTTGTATAGTTTTCCGGAATATATTCTAGAACATCTGTGCTAATATTAAATTTTTCTATAGGCACCTGTGATCCATTAAAGTAAGTGCCGACTTGTTGAGAAATTTGTTGATACATTGCTACCACAGAGGAAGCAGCTGAACCTATTACGCCCCCTCTAAACTGGAGCCCTCTGAGCTTTCCATTATCATTTGGACCTGCGTCAGCATAATAGCATTCGACTTTGTCCCCTGGTTTTGGCAATGAACTTATTGGTTCGTCTGTTGTTATAAAAGCTGTTTGGTGAGAGTCTATACATTTTTGCCTCTCCTGTTCGTTTTTTATATCGGTAGGGTGATCCCACAAATTATCATCTATTTGTTCTATTCTCATTTTTGTAACATAAACTTTTTCTTCGCCGTCTGTTTGCTCGGAAAGGTTTGTGCACTCTACGCAATCTAACAGTACTTCTCCAACAAAAGTATTTTTGTCTTTAAATTGATTGAACTGTTGGTCTTCTACTAGATCGCTAACAACTTGCTTCTCATACAAATAATAACTTTTTTCATCACTTAATGAGTCAAAGAAAGCGCTGTATTTAGAAAAATCAGGCATTAATCTTCCTCTTTTTTTATCATGGAATAAATGTCTTCCATGTCTCCTTCGGATAAACCATCGTTTTTTTCGCTCTTAGACATAAGGCCAGCAATTTTCACTAGTTGTTCGTTTGATCTTTGGAGAGTTTCAACATATTTTGATAGAATAACGCCCACTTCTTTGTGACGAGCTTCATCTTTTGCAACATACTTAATAGCATCATTAAGAAGTTCGCGAGTCACTTCTCGATCGCTTCTTATGTTATCTATTGCTTCTTTTAGGTAGTCATCTAGTTTTTTACTCATAGAATAAATAGGATCAACTATATTTTTGAGTCATACCAGTCATCTCGGAACAAATTATATTTTTTTCTAAATTTGTTAAGCTGTGTTACTATTTGCTTTGTATTCATACCGGTTAACTCTCTCAAATATAAATAAATTGCTTTTTTGTTGAATATCTGTATTTCTTCGACGGAGTTTAATACAACGCGAATAGCATTGTAGACTTTGCGCTCATTGTCGTTCATGTCATCGGTACCCCATCCATCCATTTCTGTTTCGAGATTCTTCCAAAACTCTTTTTTCTCACGATCACTATGATATGGGTTATAGCACACGATTTGATCAAACGTCAGTTCTTTGATCGCATCTTCGTAATCAACCTCGCGTTTTGCTCTTTTTGCATTCTTTTTAACTTGATGGATAAACCAGTTCTTGGTAATCACACTAAAATAGGAAAAAGCCTTGGATTTTCTATTTGGGTCATATTTTCCTAGTATAGTAGTAAGCCATACTTTGCAGTCATCTCTCAGCTCATCAATGTTAGGAAGAGTTGTGAATTTGTAAGTGAATACAATCTTATCAACCATTTCATTGAAAGCCGGCTGGATAAGCTCCACATATAGCTTTGTTTTTTCTTTGCGGCAATCCGAAGAAGCATATTTAAGAATTGCCTCTTCGTGTACCTGCGTAAAATACATTCTCTTGTTGGAGTTGCGTCGTCTCGTCATTAGGTAGTTCCTCTTGTTGTGATGCATCTTCTTCGGGATCTTCAAACTCTTCAACGAAGAATTCTGGATCTTCATAATCTTCCAATAGAACACTGATCGATCTTGTATGATCGATAAGGAACTTCAATGTTTCATCCCCATAAAACATTTCCATGGAATAAACGGACTTAAGATGCACTCGGTAATTAGTGATAATCTCGGACACATCCCCAATATTTTGATATATGAAAGATAGTTTTTGAGTAAGTTGTCGAGAATACCAATACATAACTCCATTGAAAATCAACGAAGCTACCAACACTATCGACAATATTACTGTGCTACTCATTATAATCTATCCTTTCTTTCTTTTGTTCTTTTAGAATCTCTTTATTCTCTTGTATGTAGTCTTTGACAAGAGATCCTGTTTTTCGTTCGCCTTGCTCTTGCTTTTTGATTATGTTGGTGAGTTGAGGTATACGGGTCAAAACTTCCTTATTATCGCAAACTTTACAGTCTGTAAGGCGTTCTGTCATACCGTGTCTTACCTCAACCTCGCTTCCACATTCAGAGCATTTATAGCAGTATTTTGGCACTATAGTGGACCTTCTAAAACTATGGTTGGTTTCTCTGCTTTAACAGCCGGAGGATTCATTACAACTAATTCTCCGGAATCATCAACTTGAATGTTAAAGTTTCTTAGAACCGGTACAATGTCGGTTTGCTCCATAAGAGACTTTTGAAGAGCCATCATGATTGCTCCGACGGCTTGATTTGATAATTTATGATCTTTCATTATTACTCCTTTTTACCAGTATAACATGTTATTAGCTACTTGTCAAGTTTTTTCTACTTGTTTTTTAATCCATTTATAAGTTTTTTCCATTCCTTTTCTCAAAGGCTCAGATACAACCCATCCAATTTTTTCTTTGTACAGTTTATTATCTGAATTCCTGCCGTTGACTCCCACCGGACATCTGTGGCCGTATTTACTAATGAATTCTTCTCCATCAATATTGTAGATGGATACGTCTTTTCCAGAGATATCAATAGCCATTTTTGCGAAATCATTAATTGAAATCATTTCTTCTGATCCGATGTTAACAGGGCCTGTAAAGTCCGATTGCATAAGACGATAAGTTGCTTCAACACATTCATCAACATATAAAAAAGATCTAGTTTGGTTTCCGGGGCCCCATACTTCTATCTTGCCACCTTCGGGACATTCAGCTACCTTACGACAAAAAGCTGCGGGTGCTTTTTCGCGACCGCCTTCCCATGTTCCATATGGGCCAAAGATATTATGGTATCGAGCAATACGAACTTCAAGACCTTTATTTCTCATAAAAGATAAAAACATTCTTTCTGAGAATAGTTTTTCCCAACCATATTCTGAATCCGGATTTGCTGGGTATGCTGAGTCTTCTACGCAGTTTGGGTTATCCGGATCAAGTTGGTTATGTTCCGGATACATACACGCGGAGGAAGAATAAAATACACGCTTCACTCCTTTCTTTGCTGCTTCGTGCGCTATATTGAGATTGATCAAAGCAGAGTTATGCATAATGTCAGCATCATTTTCTCCTGTGAATACAAATCCTGCTCCACCCATATCTGCCGCTAGTTGATAAATCTCGTCCATTTCACGGTCAATCACATTAGCTACAATTGTTGGATCTCGCAAATCTCCTAGGACAAAATCATCTGCTGTTTTGTGCACATCATGAAACTCATTTAGTTTAAGATCTACTCCACGAACCCAATATCCTTTTTCTTTTAAAAATTTTACTAAGTGGCCACCAATAAAACCACCTGCTCCACATACTAATGCTTTTTTCATTTTATACTCCTTTATCTATTTTTGCATAAATATAACCATCACTACCTAAATTATAAAAATTATGAACTATTGTATAATTGTTTCTGTTTAGGATTTTGACAACATCATGATGAATTTCTTTGTTATCAGATAAATGAGTGTGAGTTCCAATTATAATATTTTTTATTACTTTGTTACTTAAAAGATGTTCATATAGTTTTAAAAATTCTAACTCACTTCCCTGGATATCACAATGTAGAAGATCAACAGATTCTATTTTTTCTTTTTCTAAAATTTCATACAAATCCAAATCTAATCCTATGTCATCTCTAGATTTGGATTTAAAACAATGTGAAGAATCGCGACAAATTGAACCATGGTAAGGAATAACTCGTTCTCTAATTTCATTTAAAAGAAAATTTTTCACTCCAATTTCAAGATTTTTACTAAAAATTTCTATTAAAATGTTTGTTCCGGAAGGAAATTTTTTTCTAAATATGATTGACCAAAGTGCCCAAAAAGATCCAAGCTCTATCATAACCGGATTTTTTTTGTCTATATTATTTAAACATACGTCAAGTAACTTTTTTTCTTGCTCATAGTTTTTAATGTTTCTTAAGCTACCAGATCCAGGGTAATGATAGATCTCGTCACTAACTAAAATTCCAAAACCTTTTACTGTTTTCATATTATATATCCTTTTTCTTTTAAATTATAAATGTCTTTCTCAAAATATGGATAAGTTATAAAATTATCACACTTTGTTCTTTTGGGCTTGTGCTTTATTTTATGCTCTGTCCATGGAAATGGCTCGAATGGATATTTATATTCCATAATTTTTTGAGAGATTTCATTGTTTCCATGTGTAGAATTGTCCCACACTTGATCTATCTGTCTTACGTCGGCATCTACTAGCCAGTTTCTAGATTTGTTTATATCTCCGGAGAAGATTGGATTCAAAACTCTATGGTGGATGGGGTCTTGTATTGAGGAAAAACGTTCATTATACATAACGCATCTCCAAAAATAATCTGCCGCTTGTCTAGATATTCCACAAAATCTTTCATCCCAAAGCCCAACATGCCTAACAGCTTCAGGTAAATATGAGTGAAACTGATCTCCGTGACCATTTTGTACAAAGGTGTATTTAGCATGAAGATCTTGCAGCTTTGATACCCAATCACTTTTAAAGATTGAGTCATCTTGAGAACTCACTACAACGTCGCACAATGGATTTGTCAAAGAACCAAATCCATTAATCAAAGCTTGATTCCAGTTTCTAGATAAGTGCCCAGAAGACCAGTCTGGTCTAAGTGTGTTGTGCAAGATGTTTACTTTACCCATGAACTGCTCTGGTAGTCTTATATCTGTGTGGTTATTGATAATATTCACTTCGAAGTCATGTTTTGTGATATCACTATTAAATATGGAAGTTAACGTTGGATTAAGTCTTTTGTGACCCTTATAAGTAACCAAGAATAATTTAATTTTCATTATCCGTTCCTCAGTTTGAATATTTTGAAGTCTTTTCCCAAGTCCTTATCTTTAGACATCCACCAATCGATAGGAAAGCCATAGTCCATATACTCTTCAGGATATCCAGGGTGTTCATCTCTACATGAATCAATATAAAAGTTGTTTGGTTTCTCTCCGGTATGTCTCCAAACATTAATCATAAAAGTTTGCATTGCAGCCATGACTCCTACTTGTTCATAGTCATGACCGGCTAATAAACCACCAAGTTTGATTTTATGATAAACTATAGCAATTTCATTCAGCACATAGTTGAATTCATGAGAGCCATCTAGATAAACAAAATCAAGTGGTTCGTCGATTTTCTTCAAGCAATCTAAAGAATCTCCGTGCATAAAAACAACTCTGGGATCTTTTATGATATCTTTCCCGGGAATGTCTGTTGGAACATTCCTGTCAATCAAATACAGTTTTTGAATAGCCATATGATCTAATATGTTTCTACTGTTGATACAATTTCCAATTCCAACTTCAACGCCTATCAAATTTTCTTTATGAGCAATTGTTTGTAGAGATGGTCTGAGTGTTTTAAGTACTTTATTTTCCAGCCATTTTTTGCTAGCAAAATACTTGTCTGTATTGTACCAGGATCCCATCAGATTTTTTGATCCATAATTTTGAAATATACTCATTTATTTACCTCTTTAATAATTTTACTTAAACATTTCTGTATCCCATTTTGTATGTTTACTTTTGGAGACCACCCTAAAATGTTATTTGCTTTTTGATATGTTCCTATACTGTATTTGTTTACTTCTTTAGAAACTCTAGATTTATTTAGAGCATAACTGCCATTAAATAGAGTTGGGTATTTATCCCAGAAAGAAGAGGGCTCATTAAACAAGCACGATATATTTGATTTTGTTTGTTGTTTAAAAATTTCGAAAATTTCTTTAACGCTGTGGGTTTTACCGGTACAACAATTGAAGATTTCTCCATTGGATAAAGGATTTTTTATACACTTTTCAACAAGATCGCATAAATCATCAATATATACATAATCTCTTTTTTGTTGCCCATTTGAATAAAACTCAACATCTTTATTGTCTAAAATATTTTTTGTTATATAACCTAGTAATGGCGGGTGTTTTCTTAAGTGATCTTGATTTGGGCCATATACATTAAAAAAACGCAAAACTGTAATGTTCATATTATAATTTTTAACATAGCTGCTGCATAATTTCTCACACGTGTATTTTGTTTGCGAATATATTAAATCAGGCTGCTCAAAAGATATATCTTCTTTAAAAGGAAAAGAATTGCTATTTTCATAAACAGCACTAGTACTTGAAAATATGACTTTTGGAACTTCGTGTTTTTTACAAGCTTGTAAAACATTTATCGTTCCGATAACATTATTGTCAAATGCATTTTTAGGATCTATTTCACTTTCTGGTAATGGAGCAATACCTGCTAAGTGTATGACCACATCTACATCTTTACAGTATTTTTCAAAGTTGTTATCTCTTACATCACACTTTACGAAGGAACAAAAAAAATTCTCTCCATCTTTTAAATTTCTCACTTTGCCATAGCTTAAATTGTCGAGAGCAACAATCTCATATTGATCAGAAAAATACTTAGCCAATTGAGACCCAATAAACCCAGCTCCTCCAGTTATAAGCATCTTCATTTTATGTAATTCTCCAAAAAACTATTTCTTGGTATTGAGATAGAAGTACAAGAGGGAAAAGGGTTGGTGTTAGCAAAATCATTCACAATAATTCTTTGCGAATGATTGCAGTCACATATAATGTCTTTAAATTTAATATTTCTTTCTTTTAAAAAATCAATAAAAACCGCAGAAGCTTCTTTGTCTCTAGATGTTGTAAAAATTATTTGGTGCCCTTCATCTGATAATTTCTTTAACACGCTTACATTTTCTTCTATTGGCTCAAAGTAATTATACCAGTTTTTTTCTCCATATTTTCCAGTGTTTTTAAGTAGCACACCATCAATATCAAAAAAATAAGTTTTATGTTTTTCTTGTTCTTTTCTCCACACCTCTAGGGTGCCCCAATCTTTGAATTCTTGACAGTATACACAGTCAAAATTAATGTTTTTCTCAATCAAGTATGAAACTATGTGGCTAACGTACATTTCGTCTTCATATCGATATGATATAGAGTTTTTTATATTATCGTATGCATACAGAAAATTCTCTACCAACATAGAATATACACCAACACATATAACGTCGGAAATGATATTTTTTTCTTCTATCGTATCGATTGCATTGTTTATGTTATGTTTTATGAAACTTTTATTTTGAACTTCTCTGATTTCAAAATCGCTAATTTTACATCCGGATACAAAGTTTTTAGATTTTGGAAATTCACTCATAACATAACCATCTGAATCTTTTATTGTGATATGACCGTCTATATTTTTTTGTTTTATGGTTTTATATATTGTTTCTACAGCGCTTTTAGTTTGATTAGGTAGTATACACAGCTCCACTTTGTTTGTAAAAATTTGCTTTATAATTGTAGAAACTTTATATTTTTCTTCGTGATCTTTTAGGATTGTTAATATTATTGAATCATAGTTTTCAAATTCAAAAGCTGATAAGACTTTTTGTATTACTAGTTGTCCGTCTGGATGGGTTAAAAGCCATTTTGGTTTCATGTTTGGAAATCTGCTGCTCTTACCTGCTGCTGGTATTAGTAATGTGTTCTTCATTTATTTTTTCCTATTATGTACTTCATTTGTTCTAGCAAGAAAGCATTGTCTTTTTTATTTGAATAAGGGATTATTCTTAGTAGATTTAATATTAGGAATTTTATAGAAGCTAAGCTTACTATATTTCTTTCTCTTAGCATCTCGTCAATCATAATATATTTGATGTTAAATTTATTTGGGGACGCTCTTAGACTCCAAAAAGCATAAAGCTCTTGTAAAATTTTAGAAACATCAGCCACTTTGGTGTCAACAAAAGAATCTAAAAAATCAATAAGATAAATCGTTTCATTTGAAATTATTATATTTTCAAATGTTAGGTCTCCATGGCAATATGACTTATTAATTTTTTTCCAATCGTAATCTAAACAATAATCTTTGTAATAGTTAAATTCGCTACCAATTTGTAAACTTTTTATCTTATTTATAATAAATTCTTCTATATTTTCATCTAAACTATTATTGTTTTCTATAAAATCAAAAATTTTTTCAAATTTACTTTTTATATTTTTTATATTTTCTCTTTTTACATAATCGTTCAAAGAGACTCCTTGAATATATTCCATATCGCAATAATATAAATTGCCTAAAGTTCCATGATCAAAAACTTTAGGTGTTTTTAAAATATTGTTTTTAAATTTTTTTTGCTTATTAATTTGCTTTATAAGTCTGTTGTTGTAAGTTGAATTGGGAGAGACTTTTCTTACAAATATGTTTTCACTTTGCATTAATAAAGTTTTGCATCCAGAATAACCACTAAACTCTTTTAAAATTTTCACCTATATAGCTCTCAAATATTACTTTATCGCAACTTGGAATATCAACGTATTTATCCCAAAAATCAATTGCGTTTTTTCTTAATATAACATATTTTTCTTCATTTGTCAACAAACTTTTTAAATTTTTTTCATTTTTTATTGTAAATTTCCCCCAGTCAACAAATTCCTTAAACGGATAGTCGTTCATTCCGGATTCTATAGGAACGGTTCCTGCCATCATTGACTGATACAATCTGAATGAGCTAGAGCCAACCCCTCTAGGCGCAAAGCAATATTTAGCTTTGGAAATCCTAGCGCAAAAGTCTTTATTTAATTGTATACGAGATTTGGTATCTTTAATACCCCAAATAGGTTTTGTTTCTTCAAAATCATACTTTGGCAAATCTAAATTTCTCAACCATTCTCTATTTGCATAAATGATCTGCCCGACATAAACAAAATTATTTTCTTTCTTTGTATTTCGAATTGATTCAATATAGTCTCTATCTTTTGTCATCTCTAGTTCAAAATGTCTCATTTGCAATGGGACCGGTATGACTCTATGTTGCTTATTGATGTCACTGTTATAAATGGGTTGGCAGATAAATTTTATTGATTTTTTATCTACGTATGCAAAAGAAGGATTATCGTGCATACTCCAAAAAACAAATTTATCAGAATATTTTTGAAAAACATCTGTTTGTGATATAATATAGTAGTCTCTATTGCATTCTAAATAATCTAAATGTCCTAAAATATAATCTGCTTCCGAATAGCTTGTTGTATATTTTACTTTATCTAAGTTGTGAGAAAATGGTCTTCCCAAAATAGGATCGATAAGCGTTCTTTCATCGCCATTAAACACAGCAACATTTATCTTAGAAAGAATAGCCATATCGTTTTATATCCTCAGAAAACATCTTGCTTACAACTTCTTTTGTTTCATTATCGTAGTACTCAGAGTAATGTTTTTGTTCTCTTTTTGTAGATCTTTCTTTGATATTAATATCTACCTTTATTTGTGTATCCAAAAATAATGTCTTGAGACCTACCGCTCTATCTTCAAATTTTATAACCAAATCCATATCTGTATCTGCATAATCGGAACACTGTTTTCCATGTTCCCATGGCGCAGGTTTATAATTGTCTAAAAAGTATTTTAATGTTTTGCCAGATAGAAACCCTATCTGTTTAAAATATGGTTGATGGTACATAGAAATGACTCTATCCCATGGGTTCCTTACAATTGTAAATTTATAAAACTTATCCCAATCTTTTTGGAACATTTTTTGAAATTGGCTAGCTCTCAAGTGTTTCATTGAATCTGGTACCAACTTCCCATTTAGAATCGATTTTTCTATAGAAGTCCCACTTGTTCTTGGTGCATGGACAAAAATAATTTTTTCTTCTTTTAATATCATTACATTCTCGAAAAATATTGTGAATATTTGTTAACAGTATCGTATCCAAAAATATCTATGTATTCCCAGAAAACTCTTTGTTCTTCTTTATATCTTTTAACAGCATTTGCTTCTGAAGTTGACAGACCATCAGGATTCATATAGTAAAGGCCGTGAGCTCCAATCACTCTCTTAAACTCACAACCTGCTCTTACCGCTCTAAGCCACATTTCATGGTCTCCAGCGTATCTAAATGATTCATCAAAGTACCCTGCTTTATCGTGCATTGTCTTTCTCCAGACAGGCATACAACCCGGTAAACATTTAATCATTGCTGGCTTAGAGAAGTCCGTAATAGGATAAGTTTTACCTTTTGAAGAATTTTTTTCAAATGTTTCATTGCCAACAGTAGTTACATAAGACTCACTGTAAGCTAGGTCAATATGAGGGTTTTTCTCTAAACAGTTTACCATAACTTCAATTTGATCGGGAGATCTGATGTCATCTAAGTTGGTGTTTGTTAGATATTTGCCGGTTGCCATTTTCGCTCCGATGTTCCAGACACCATAAATTCCGGGGTCTTTTTCTAGCCTCGTATATTTTATGTTTGGATATTTTTCCATATATTTTTGTATAATTGGAAATTCATTCTCCGGAGAGACAGCGTCAATAATCAACAACTCACAATGCTCAAAAACAGTTTGTGAGATCATATTGTTCATAAATTTTTCAATATATTTTTCACCTTTGAACATCGATGTAATAAGGGAAATTTTTGGGTATTTTTTGCCTTCTACTTTAAGAGTGGTGTCTTTACCCTCGATAACTTTTAGAAGCTCTTGTACATTGGATTCTTGCCTATTTCTAACGAAATTTACTAGTTCTTTGCCTTTATACTTGCTAAACCATTCTTCGGTTGTACAGCCTAAATTTTTGTTTGATATAAGAGTACAATTCAACATCCTAGCTTCTAAAGCTAAGCGACAAAAACTCTCATAAACTTGAGGGAAAAATATAAACTTTTCTACCTTTGATAATTGCTCCATATATTCTTTAAAAGCTTTAGGATATAATAAGGTTTGTTTTATTTTCTTCTTCAAACAATACGAAATAGCTTCGAACGTTCCTTTAATTTTATTCGGATGATGGAGGGAAGCATACTCTATTTCTTTTTTACTATCAGATAACTTCTCTAATAAATCTAGGTGCTCTTCATTCCAGAAACTACAACCAAAATTTGCGACATTATCTAGAATTATATTATTAATAAGATTGTCAGAGTGTCCTTTTGATTGACAAAAAACCATCTTTGCTTTTCTATAGAAATGTGAATTATTGATTTGATCAGCTGGTGCTATTTTATTTTCATATGCAGATGCGTCTCTTCTTTTTAAAAACTTATGGTCGTGTTCAATAATAATATAATTTTTATTTTTTAAGAACTGCTTTGATTCTTTCTTCATGTGATTAAAATTAGATATAATCCACAAGTCATATTCTTCTTGTGAAAACTTTGAAGATTTTTGTTTTGTTATTTCGTGGACAGAAGAGAGTTTGTCGATTAGATAGTCATCAACATACTCTGCTCCGCCTTCAATTTCATCGATGAAAAAATCAGAAACAAATTTTATTTTCATATTATTTCAATAACCTCATCTTCATCTTTAATGAAATTATTGCAGAAAACTTCATATAAAACTTCGTCTCGGAACTTTGA
>Ga0070749_10001062_pt1 | contig 18542 bp, 38 predicted proteins | sample VirMetDEL_Nov_18_FD_75180 | JGI IMG/M metagenome (GOLD analysis project Ga0070749, IMG submission 75180) | Aqueous microbial communities from the Delaware River and Bay under freshwater to marine salinity gradient to study organic matter... | ecosystem: Environmental > Aquatic > Marine >...
AACACAGAATACGGTGCGGTATCAAAACTAAACACTGCATTGCGCGGTGGCACAAAGGCTAGTGGCGTTGAGGGCGACACTATGGGTCAAGCATTAATGCGTATGATTGGTTTAAACGTAACCAATGTAGATCCTAGACAAATACTTTTATCTCTCACTTATATTGATAAAGAGCGTAACGATGTACTCGCAGCAAGGCGTCGGGTTCTGAAAGACCAAACACTGTCACGCGCCGAGCGTCAGCGCAGAGTCAAGAATTACAATTCCAAGCTTGAGGACTATAGGCAGAAATATGCAGCGCTTGTAGAGGCTGGCAGGACAACACGGCTGATTACTGAGCGTCTTCGTAGAGAAGACAGGGAAGCGGAATGAGCATACTCAGTTCACTAATAGGCCCAGCAACCTCTTTGCTTGACAAGGTTATTGAAGACAAGGACGAGAAGAATCGTATTGCCTTTGAGTTAAGTACGCTTGCAGAGCGCCATGCCGCTGAACTTGCCAAGGGTCAGATGGAAATCAATAAGGTGGAGGCTGCACACAAGTCGTTGTTTGTGGCTGGATGGCGTCCCAGCATCGGTTGGTGCTGTAGTCTGGGTCTTCTGTATCATGTATTGATCGCGCCCATAGCAGGTATCTGGGTAGAGGTTCCAGAGATAGACCCGTCGCTGTTAATGACTACTATGACTGGGATGCTCGGTTTAGGCGCTATGAGAAGCTACGAGAAGACCAGAGGCGTGAGCAGGGAGAAATAGATGTCAAAAGATTTAATAGAAATGCTGCGAAGGCATGAAGGTGTGCGCAGCCATGCGTACAAATGTTCAGAGGATATGATCACTGTAGGTGTCGGGCGCAACATAGACGAGAACGGTGGTCTTGGGCTGTCTGAAGATGAGATAGATTACCTGCTGGAGAACGACATCACGAGAGTCCGTCAGGAGTTGACTGATACTTACTTCTGGTTTCCGGCTTTGAATGAAGCGCGACAGGATGCGATGATCGACATAAGTTTTAACCTCGGCATGACAAGACTGCGCGGATTTGTGAAAGCGATTGAAGCAATGAGCCGCGAGCAGTTCGACATTGCAGCCGATGAGTTTATGGATTCGCGTTGGAGCCAACAGGTTGGCAATCGTGCTGTGGAAGTAACCGAGATGATAAGAAGCGGCGATTATGTTTAAACGATACGCCAAAGGCGGAAAGGTTAAGAAGAAAAAGAGCAAGTCTCGCGTCAACGAGGCTGGCAATTACACCAAACCAGAGATGCGTAAGCGTCAGTTCAACCGTATCAAGGCGGGAACAAAGGGCGGCAAGGCTGGTCAGTGGTCGGCGCGTAAAGCCCAGATGCTAGCTAAGGCGTACAAAGATGCCGGTGGTGGGTACAAGTAATGCCTCTCAAGAAGTCACAGAAGTCCCTCAAGAAGTGGACAAAACAGAAGTGGCGAACCAAGTCAGGGAAGCCTAGCACTCAAGGGAAGAAGGCTACAGGCGAGCGGTACTTGCCAGAGAAAGCAATCAAGTCTCTGTCCAGCAAAGAGTATGCAGCGACATCAAAGAAGAAACGGGCAGACACAAAGAAGGGCAAGCAGCATAGCGCTCAACCTAAGAAGGTTGCCAAGAAAACAGCGAGGCACCGCAAATGAGTTTGACAGATGCAGAAAAGAATAGGCTCAAGAAGGTCGGCCTTTCTGGTTTAAACAAGCCAAAGAGAACACCAAGCCACAAGACAAAGAAAGGTGTCGTGGCTGTGCGCGATGGCGGGAAGATGAAGATCATTCGTTTTGGTGATCAGAAGATGGGTCACAACTACAGTGATGAAGCTAGGAAAAGTTTCAAAGCTCGCCATGCAAAGAACATCAAGAAGGGCAAAACATCAGCAGCTTACTGGGCAAACAAGATGTTTTGGAGCGGCAAGGGTGGCAGCAAAAAGTCTCCGCCTAAATCACAGAAGCAGAAGTTCGGTAAGTAATCATATAGATTATCCTCTACTATCTGCGTTTAAACATAACCTATAACTGTGTTTTGATTTCACTACGGGTATCTAAAACACTCTAGTAGGTGGTTGTTTAAACGCTACCCGGTTCCCCGGAAAGTTTTTCCGGTCTTATTGAGTGGCGGGTTGAGCGCGTCAATTAACTTAGACTCCCAATACAAACGACGATTCTCGGCGCAGTATAAAATCCTGTAGCTATCAAAAGTTTTATCTCTCTGGTGCTGCCCGATACGCTGCAAGGGCTTTACACTCTGACCCACATAGACAAGCTCACCCTTATCAAACAGTAGGTACACGGCAGATCTGTTGTATTCCGCAGTGACATGCACCTGTTTCTTGCTACTGTAAACGCGCTTGGGTTGCACTAGGTGATCAATACATCCAGCTAAATACCCATCCGTTGTCAGAGCGTCCCCAGCTTCATTTCTTATTAATAGCCTTGATGCACACCCGTTGTTATCAAAATTTGTTGTTGGTGGGTTGTGTAACTGAGGCATAGTTCGCAAGCCATGCAAAATTGGGTGCGATGTAGTGTCGCCTATATTAAAATTCATTAGTTAGACACGCACTTGCAGATTAAGTGTGGCCCATATTGCCGACACATCTTGATAATTTTGTACCCTGCTGATCGGTCTGGGCAGTGAACTTGATCGGGGCCAAGATGATCCCAGTAGGTTTGGGCTGTAGTTTCGCAACCCGTCAAAAGAAACAGGGTTATTGGTATAAAAAGGTACGTCTTGCGCCCAAAAATAAACATCAAATCTCCTATATTGCGAACCCGCCTTCGGTCATACACGGACGGGAACGTGCTACGGCGGCTGATTAAAGCCCTGACCTAACATCGTTGTTACATAAATCTGCTTACAATGGAAGTGCGTTTGCGCTTATCTTTTGCGGCAGCGGTTGGAGGCTCTGGAGATTCTAGCTGTATGTAAACTTTTGCACCCAAAGCGTTGGCCATGTTTTCCACTATCCCGAAACTGGGGTTTCGCAGACCGCGCTCAACCTGACCAACATAACTCTTAGTGCTGCCAGCTTTGTCAGCCAACTCTTGAAGCGACATCCCTTGGTCGGCGCGTAACCTACGCAACTCCTCGGTATACCAAGTCTTCATGCGCTAACCTCGCTTTCAAACAACTTCAAGTGTTCGTTTAAACGATCCCTAGCTTCTTCGTTTGTCTTGAGTTCTGACCTAGATCCGATACCGCAGATAAATCTAATGACATCTGCCGCATAGTTCTCATCGCTCTGAGTCTCATCAACAGGGTGCCACTGGTAATAGTTCATGCGAACCCACTTTATATACGACTCATCTCTACATATGAGGTTGGCCCTAGCCAAAGCTTTCTCTGCATCTGTGACAGCCGCTGGCCTAATGGGGTTTTCAAAGTCATCTATCTGCGCACAGGCAATCATGTATCGCTGCCCTATTGGGGAAGTTGCCATGTCCTTTGGCACATCATTGGGGTGCAGCACAAAAGACAAGACCATTCCATCTTTCGATTGCCGATACGCATACTTCTTTGCCTCAAAGCTTTCCGCTATATCCTCACCATTCATTGTCTGCCTCCTTAATAACTAGCCCTTTCCAATCCTCGCCCATAAATCGTCTGGCTTCGTTAGCGGCCTTCTTCTTTGCTTCCTTCAAGGAGTCAGCCTCTATTGAGAAGTGCTTCACCGTCGTTATGTGGGCTTCTAGTGCGTATATTTTACGAGCCGGTTTAATCTCCATCGGGATCAGCCTCCGTTAAGTAAACTAAAATATTGGCAGACTCTGCGGCGAAGCAATCTATCTCGGTGTCGGTAAATATTTGTCGCGTATCGCCCGATTTATTTTCTTCAAGAACAAACGTCATTCGCTCACTAAACACATGCATAATTGAAGAAACGTCTTCTGCTGATAGCTTGTTGCACAAATCAAACACATCATCAGCTATGTATCGCTGCGCAAAATGCTTCCTAATAACAGACCTTGATTGCGCTATATCTTTTTCAAGGTTAAGAATAGCTTCGTCCCTACTCTTCATCTCGGATCGCAGTTGCGCGAGATTATTCTCGTGATCCTCCTGTTGAACAGCCATTTCTTTTTGTAGATTAAGGATCATGTCGTTCTTTGTGACATAGTATTTTTTCTTTGTATCAGGGCTATTCTTCTTCGCTGTCTTCTTCGCTGTCATCGCTCATTCCTCTGTTGCGTTTAAACATTTCTAACCACGCCATGGGGTCGATACCTTGTAGCGCCCACCATCGCTTTTCGTTGCCATGCGCATGAAGCTGTCTGTGATGGTCATCACACAAGGGGACTGCGTACTGATCCCCGCTCCTTCGCATACCTCGCAATCCATCTTCCTCGACAAAGGTAAGATGATGCGCTTGGGCTGGCCTGTAACAAACCAAGCAGCCCTCTTCACGCACCACTTGCAGATGCCTACGGCTTCGTAGTTTTTTCGACCACGTTTTCTTCTGCAAATTCCTTCACCATTTCTTCTGCCGTTGTTACCAAAGAGTTCAGTCCGTCCAGTATCAACTTAGCGTCGTTGATGCGCTCATCTAAATTGGTAAGCATGTCCTCGTCTATAGACGGGTCAGGCATGTGGGTCTTCATAACCTCAACACCTAATCCTCTAAGCTTGCGCCTAGCTGCCCTGATGTCTAGCTCAGACTGCGACAACTTGTCTTCAAGGCCCATTACATATCCTTTTGTCTTGCTCATACGGCCTCCTAAAAGTCAAAGTCATCGTCTGGCGCTGGCTCCGCTTTCTTAAACGGGGACACCGCTGCCTCGGTAGAGGCTCGTGCGTCTTGCGTCTTGGGCTTGAGCGCTACGCGAAGGTAGTTCGATCCAGACGCTGCCACCTTCTTGGTTATATCCAAGTAGTAATCCACTCCGTCAACAAGAATGTCGCCTCTGAAATCGGCGTGCCAATCCAGTTCCTTCTTGTCGTTCTTAAACGCTGCTCCTTGCAGGTCTTTTCTCTCGTATGCCATTAGAATGGTTCTCCTTCTGTTTGTGGTATTGGGTTTTTGATTTGATCCAAGCGCTCTTGGATGTGGTCAAGCAAGCCTTGGAATCCTTCGTGATCCGCATAGCCCTGTTTGATTGATGGGAAATACTTGTTGATAACTTCTTTTGCCTGATCAATGGTTGCTGCGTGAGCAAGCTCATCCTTCAAAACATTAGTATCTTCAACAAACATATCCTTAGATTCTTCTGCCTTTGGCTTTGCCTTGGTCTTCTTCTTTGCCTCTGGCTCCTTGACCGGCTCTTCTGCTGGCTGGTCGGAGTCATCGTCCCAAGTGTCCTCTGGCTGAACCTGTCCTTGGAAGATGTGGAACCCCAAGCCAAACATGGCAATGCACTTGACCAAGCAGCGCATCTTGGTGTCGCTGACATCACGCGCATTAGGGTTTGCAATCGCCTTGTTCTTGTAGTCCATCACAGGTAGCCACATGCGCCGTGTCAAACCTCCGATAACCACAATACAATGCACCGTCTGTGATCCGTCTGGATGATCCTCCATTGGCTGAAACTCATAGTGCGCATCTGGATACTCCATCATCAAGAGCCTCCATGCAGAGTTCCAAGCGAGATACGTCAAGTTGTTTTTGCTCTTGGCAAACTCAGTACAGTTGATTGGATACAACTTCTCCCAAATGTCACCGTAGGTAACATCACTCATCACTTTCTCCTTGTTGTTTAAACGCAGCATACTGGTCGCAGTACAGCGACACATCACAGAACTGCTCGCATCGTAGAGGTTGTCCTCGACGGTGATCAATCCTGTGTTTGTCTGCATCCTTTTGTGCCGAGATGAATGTCTCAGCTTCTTGCATTGAATCGAACACACGCACTGCGCGTACCCGCTTCTCCTTCATCACTGCAAACTTCTCCTCTCGGAGCCACCGCTCTTCGTCTGTGCAGTCGGGTAACTTGCCAGACAGAGCCTCTTGGTGTGCAGCGATCCGCTCAACAACAAACTTCTCCGTCTTTTCGATAGGCCAAAGAGGTATGTCTTGAATCCAAATGTCGTGCTGTGGGTATTCGGGTTTGCGAGCCGCGTCGTGCTTGCTCCAATCCTTGATGAAGTTAATGATCTGCAACCCGCTTACTTCGATGCCGTTCCTGTGCGCTATGTATGCGTAGATGTTTAGTTGCTTCTCGTCGCTGTCGTTATTCATAACGCCATACGCTTTGCGAGTCTTGTAGTCTTGTAAGACTCGTGTGCCGTCCGGTTGTACATGCTGTACGTCTATGGCACCTGATAGCTTTACGCCGCTCACAGAGCAGTACAGGCGCTCCTCCGTTATGAAGTCGGGATGCTTGGAGTCTTCAAGAATGTTGTGGACTGCTGTTCCAAACAGCGTCCAAAGATTACTGCTCACATCTCTAAACATAATGTTGTTCGGGTCATCGAACAAAGCTGCCATGCGAGGTGGGCGCAATAAGCCCGTCGCACTGAACGACGCATCACCCTTGGTGTAGCTGTCGCGTGTCAGCGCTGCGGCTAGTGGGGCAGGAAGCCCTAACTTATTGGTGTAGTTCATGTGTTACCATTGTTGCGATAGGTATGGGGTACGATTGGAACACATGGAAAAACGGTCTGTCAACAAAATAATTTTTGGAGTTGCGCAAAGCAAGTCAAACAGTCGGCGGCTTGTCACCTTTGGGGGTAAGCCTCGGTTCATAAAATCCAAGGCCGCTATTCAGTTTGAGAAGGATGTGAAAGCGCAGGTAGGGAAGATGGACAACATGCTGGAAGGCGACCTGTCATTCCACGCAGACATCTACTACCCAACACGCAGACAGGATCTCGATCCCAGTATCCTGCTCGATGCGATGCAGGGCTTGCTTTACGAAAACGACAGGCAGTTTAAACAAATCAGTAGCCGCAGGTTTCTGGACAAAGAAAATCCCAGAGCGGAGATAACTATTACGGAGATTGATCACAACGAAATTGGCCCATCGCCACAAACGGGGCGTGACGATGAGCCGTCCTTCGCAACAAAGGATGTCAACAAGTTGTGATGAGAAGTTGACAAGGGGATTGTGACTGTGCTTTTTTAAGAAAGCAAGGAATGCGCAAGGGGGTAAGACCGCAAGGGCGCTATATAAATTCGCGGTAATGTCCATGCTCGGCTCCGTCCGATCTGACTTTCTCTCTCCAATCTCCTTTGATGAGGGGGGTTTGGGGGGAGCGTCCTTCTCTCTCCATCCGATCTAACTATCGCAACAGAGGTAACTCTTATGAGGCCAGTGTACGAAACAAGCAAAGACCGCGAGCGCGAAAGCGCGTTGGCAGGTAAAATCGCTGTGATGTGGGACATTCAAGCAAAGCCAAACCCAAAAATGTACACCATCGACTACTCGTTTATTAACGATGCAGGAGAGGTTGAGGGGTTCGGTGAAATCAAAACAAGAACGCATCCTTTCGGTACGTTCCCAACGTATATGATTAGCAGCCACAAGGTGGCAAGCGCGAAAGCTCTTGCAAGTGCAACCGGATTAGATGTATTTTTAATTGTGGAGTGGTCATGCGGAACCGTGGGCTACTTGAGTATGGTGGATGCCAAACCGGATTCAATTCAATGGGGCGGCAGGAAAGACAGGGGAGATAAGCAGGACATGGAGCCTGTGAATCATTACGAAATGAGACAGTTCCAAATCGCAACAAAGGAGCAAATTAGAAATGGCGAGTTCGACGGAATATAAATTCAACGGCAATACTATCAAGCTGAAACCAGCCGACTATGATCGGTGGGTAAGCAGCTACAAAAACATTCCAAACCTAGATGCAGTTCTGCAATCGCGTGACGATTGGCTCACATACGACGCAGAGATCAAGACCCAGCAACGCTGGTTCCTTAGCACATCAGCCTACCTTGCCAAGCAAGATGCCAAGGCTGCACTGGAGAACAGGACTGACCCTGTCGGGAGAAAGATAACTCCCGATGGTCGCGTTAGATTCAAGACGGCTCCCTAGCCGTGGACTTCTGGGATTCTCTGGCAAGCGAAGGCTTCGCCATCAATGCGCTGTCTGAGGGGCAATCAAAAATACTTTGCCCCAAGTGCAGTAGCACCCGTACAAAAAACAAACATGAGCATTGTCTGTCAATTTCTATTGACGGTGAAGGGGCGCAATGGCGTTGCCATCACTGCGATTGGACAGGAAATGTTTGGAGGAACAGCATGAATAGTAGCCCGTTTAAACGGAGCAAGCGGCCTGAAGTGGTCAAGCCAAAGGAGCCGCCGGTCATACCTGATTTGGAAAAGCCAAGCGAGGGTGTGATCAAATGGTTCAGTGACCGAGGTATCTCCCGCAAGGTTGTCGAGATGGCTGGAGTAGAGACAGGTAGCGCGTACATGAACGGAGAGAGCAAGCGAGCTATTGCGTTTGTGCATAGGGATTGCGGCGGCAAGATCATCAACGTCAAGTTCCGAAGCAATCAAAAGGAGTTCAGCCAGATCAAGAATGGAGCTAGGCTCCCCTATTTATGGAACCTGATTGAGCCAAGCAACGATCAGTTGATTATCACCGAAGGTGAGGTGGATGCATTAACATGCATGGAGGCGGGGTACAGCAACGTCATCAGCGTACCTGATGGTGCGAGCGACAAGAAGCTGTTGTGGGTGGAGGATCTGGAAGAGGAGTTGAAGCAGTTCAAGAGGATTGTTTTGCTCACGGATGGGGATTCCGTTGGTATCGCAATGCGCAATGAGCTTGCGCGTAGGTTGGGTAGGCATAGATGTTGGCGGGTTGATTGGCCAGAGGGCTGCAAAGATCCTAACGATATGCTCGTTGGCTACGGCGCGGAGAAGTTCAAGGAGTTTGTGGATGGCGCAGAAGCATGGCCATTAAAAGCTTTGCATGAGACACGCTCATATGTGAATGATGCTTTCGCATTGCTGAACGGTGATGTGAAAACTGGTGTCAGCACAGGCATCAATGCGCTGGATCTCAACTATAGGGTGAGGGCTGGCGAGCTAAACATTATCAGTGGAGCGCCGGGAGTTGGTAAGTCAGAATTCCTAGATCAAATCTGTTTAAACCTTGCGGCAATGGAGGATTGGAGGTTCGCGGTTTGTTCCTTTGAGAACCCAGTTGACGAACACATTAATAAGTTGGCGGCTAAGTATGTCGGCAAGCCAGCGTGGGATGTGCGTAGCGGGGAGAAGATGAACCACAACGAGTGGTCGGAGGCGGTTAGTTTCATCGGCAAGCACTACTACTGGATCAGATCCGAAGACGAAGCGCCCACTGTGGAGTGGTGTCTGGAGAATGCAACCGCGTGTGTGCAGCGTTACCCAAACGTGCGCGGTCTGATCCTTGATCCGTACAACGAGTTTGAACACCGTCGCCCCAGCGGGTGGACGGAAACCGAGTATGTATCGCAGATGCTAGCCTCACTCAAGCGTTGGGCAGCAGCAAACGAGTGCGCGATATTTCTAGTTGCCCATCCAGCGAAGCTGAGAAGGAATCAGGACGGGACGTTCCCTGTCCCAGAGCCATACGATATAGCGGGATCAGCAAACTTTTATAACAAGGCAGACAATATTTTGATTGTGGAAAGGGATTTCACGGAGGGATCGGATGACATCCGAGTGCATGTGAAGAAGATAAGATTCAAGCAGAGCGGCAGGGTGGGGACAGTTGATCTCAAATACAACTACGTTGACGGTAGTTATCGGACACCAACAGTGGGGTTATCGGGATGAGCGCAAAGTTTTTGAGAGCGATACGCGCACAGGATGATGTGCATAAGCGGTTTGAAAAACCAAAGGTTTACGAAAAGCGCCAGCCTTTGACGGAAGCGGAAGTTGAGAGGGTAGCTAGGCTTTATCGTGATGGCGTGACTCAGGCAGAGATTGCGCGAGCAGTGAAGATTGCGCCGTCAAGTGTCTACAATGTGGTGCGTAGACACCTGCGGCAATTGGAGTAGCGTTTAAACGTCAAGCATTCTTTCGATCTCCTCAATGGCTTTGTTCCTCTCGTCTTGGGATTGAAGGATGCCGACCTTGTCATCGACATAATCCTTGTCACCTAGATCCTTGATCGCTTTATCCACAGCGCCTTCAAGTTTCCACTTGACCGAGTAAACATACTGACGGCTAACGCCTTCGTCTTCTGCGATGCTTGCCATGCTGCGCTCGCCCTCCCGTATGGCCGACCTTATGCGGTCAGCCCGTTCAGAGTTGCGTGTCGGTTTCTTTAGAGACAGGTACTCATCCTCTGTCAACGCGCTCAAAAGATACGGCCTCATTGTGCTAAGGGGTACGCTGATCTCTTCCGCGATCTGCTTGAGCGTACTCCCGTTGCGTCGTAGGTGAAGCGCTGCGGCTATCCACGGTGCGCCAGACATCAGTAGTCCTCTGGCATCAGGACTGTGAGAGTCTCATGCCCCGCATCCAAGATCAGCCACACCAGATCTTTTGCGTCGTTGTATGGGTACTGACCCATCACCATGCCACCACGCTTGGCGCTGACTAGGTTTGTTTCTTTGTCCTCATCACAGATGACACCCCAATCCATGCCGTTGAATCGTCGGAGCGTTGACTCAACCCATTCGTTTAAACGCTCTGGAGTCATCGCATCAAGCAGTTGTTCCTCGGCGTTGGCAGTCATGGCAAAGTTCTGAACATCGCCTAAGATGTTGTGTGATGGCGACTGTAGTTGGATGCGTACAGTACGATCCAAGTCTACATCCTCGCCCACATCAACCCTCTCACCGCTCATGTTGTAAACATTACTCACTGGCACTCTCCTTCTTCTTCTCATCTATGGCTGCAAGCAGCCCATCCACCATGTCACAGATGGCTACCATGCCATCATCCTTGCGAGCCTTGGTCACTTCTTTCTTAATCATGCCCACGATCTTCTTCTCACCCATATCGCTGGCGAGTGTTCTTAGTTCTGAAATCTTCATGTGTTACCTACTTACGAATATGTTTGGACGCACAAACTGGATCGCTTGTGCATTGCTCTACGAAATCCTGCTCGCTGATACAGAGGAAAGCCATGACCGCTAGGATCATGGCCGCGCCCCTTGCCGCAACGTGCCGGTTAATGCTTCGCACTGGTCAACGACTCCTTCGCTGCAAGCATACGTTCATGTTCGATCAAGCCCTCCAGCGCTCTGGCGTGCGCCCTGCGGATAACGTGTAGGCATTGCAGCAGCATATTGTTCTTCACCGAACTGTATGATTCCGAGAGATCTATCTCCATCAACTGATCGTGAACGATCATCACCATGCGAGCAAACATCGCATCGAGTTCACCATGAGAATCAGCATGTTTAAACACATCCATGCTTTGCTGCTCTGTCTTGCGGATAAACCCTCTGCAAATCTCCATCGTCTCATCGACAATCTTCTTCTGTCTCTGCATATTCATGCATATCTCCTTGTTGCTAGTTATCAAACCCATCTTTCGATAACGAATGTCGTTCCTCTTGGTTCGACTTCGTTTCATGCGCCTTGAGTGTGATTGATGGGACACGCCCTGCTCGCATCTCACTCTCGGCCTCCTCTGCGAATTTACGCAGTCCTATGTCATGCTTATCGAACACCTCATAGGCTGACCCGTACTGGCTGTAGCGGATCAGCACATAGCGTATCTGATGTAGCCCTTTCTCGTTTACTCCCATTCATCCTCCTCGTGATCAATGACCTCCACGACCCCGTCGAAGTATCGTTTAAACACATCGACTAAATCCTCGTAGTCGCCTTGCCGCATCTCGTAAACGATCTCATCGCCATCCAATCCCATTTGCCTTGCAAAGTTTTTGGCGTGACCCATCAACGCGAATGCGTTACCGTCTTGTTCGCTTAGGTCTATCGTGACCATTGCCTGTCTCCTTCTCATATGAAACTTCAATCACCACCTTGGTGAGTTTACTTTTCGTAACACCTTCATCTCTCAAGGCTGACTCAACAAGCTCGGACATCTTCGATAGGTCGATGACATCGTCTTCGTTCGCTGGCTCAACCTCAATCCACAACATCCTGTTGCGCTTGAAGATCATGCGGCTGCTCTGCCTTGCTGTATCACAGCAGCCAGATTGTCGATGTATGTCTTGGCCTCGTCCTCGCTGTCGAAGTAAGGCGTACCGCTAGAGCAGTCGTTCACATAGTTCCTGCCACCAGCGTCGTACTGGTAGCGCAAGTCGGCGTGATAGCACTCAAGATATTGGTACACATCCAAGGGAAGTCCTTGCTCAAGCCTGTCGAATATCCAGCTAGGTGTCATGCTGCGCCCTCCTCTTCTAAAAGGAGTCTCATCTCTGCTCGCTCCCAGTTGTCCAGCCATTCCACTTGTGCCTTGACTCGTGGCCACCGTAGGTCATAGCCAAATTGCTTATCAAAATCCGATAGGATCTTGTCGCTGAGTTTACTGATCTTGAAAACCCACAGGATCTTCTCGCGCTTGCTAAGGTCATCACGCGCTAGGTTCTCTTGGATCTCGTCGATGCGTGGTTGGTAGTGTTCGATCATGCCTTACCCCTTAAACTTCTAACGCTGTTCCAGCGGGTTCAAAGTCCCACTGGTTTGCCAGCTTGTAATAAAGTCGAGCGAAGTGCTTACGCTTCGCAGTGTTGAAAGATGGAGTCTCAACATGAGGGTTGCGATCTCCATCTGCTTTTGCTAGCGCCTCAAGCAAATCCAAGATCTCTGATCGGGCTTGCTCTTGTGGCGTATGGCCGTAGTGATTACGCATTTTCGGGTTCTCCTTGTTGCGTTTAAACATTATTGTTGCTTTGTTGTCATGCCGAGTCGCTTGTTGCGATCCTCGGATTCTTTTTTGCTCCACACCTCACGAGTGTTGAACAGGTATATGGGAAACACAGCCTCCCATGCAAACAGGTGATACTGATTGCTCGTATCAACCAGCCGATCCTCTTGCGGATACAGTTCCACCGCCTCCCAGTGATCGCCTAGCACTGCGTTCTTGATGTGCTGTTTGGCTCGCCAATTATTCAATGGCTCACGGTCATTGCGCTTGATTGACAGGTAGGTTGGCGCGTTGTCGCCAAACCCATGCTGCTCGTCCGAGAGGACACGGCGCAGGACTTGGAACATAGGCGACAGGTAGGTTGTCGTTTCGTCGTACTCACGTTGCATAGCCTTGACGTTGTCCATTACCTGCTCATCTGTCCAATCATGGGGCGCAGCGTCCTTGACTATGGCAAAGATTTTCATGTCGCTTTGCCGTGGCGTTGGCACTATCTCAAAGACAAAGTCTTTGTCTGTGTATATCTCGCTCATGTAACCTCCTTAGAACCAGCCCGACGAGAATGTATCAGTCTTAACCAGCTTGCCGTTCGTGCCGACGTAAACAGGCACAAAATCACAAAAGTCTGGCGACTTCCTGCTGGTGCGAACGTGATACTCGCACCCTTCCTCTGGCTTGAAGTCACGAAGACGCTTCTTGCCGATGGCTATGCGAAGCGAATGTTTTTTCTTGCTTATCCAATACATTGGAGTCTCCCTTGTTGCGATGGTTTACTATAGTAACCTATTGAGAATCATTTGTCAACCTTAGTTTTGGCGGATGCCAATAACACCACGGTGCAAGCGCTCGTTGTGAACGTCACGCAGACGAACAGCACCAGCCACGCACCACCCCACAGTTTGATGAGGTAGTCGGGTGCCGTATCCCACAGATACAGCCCCACCCACAGGTTGATTGCGCCGATAACGGACAGGATGCCCGTCGTTAATGCGAGTCTAAGATTGCTCATCAATGCCCCCATCGTTGACGTAGTGCGGTCTGAGCAACCTCGTTGAAGCCAACGAGTAGCGTGGACTTGAGCTTGCCATCGACCACATGATCTATGTACTGCTGCCCGTCACGAGTTGCGATCTTCGCTGCGACTCGCATCTTGTTTAGCAGTTCGTTTAAACGCCGTTGCGTTAGTTGAGTTTTCCATCCGGCGTTAGAGATCCAGATCTCCGACTTGTCATCATCACGTTGAGCGATCAGGTTGCCGTGTAGATACAGGCTACCCTCGCGGCTCTCCGTGTTGGCGTCTTTCCCGTCGAGTCCGATCAGGAAGTGTGCGATTGCTGCGTTAGGCTTGGTCATGGTTGTTCCTTTGTTGCGTTTAAACAGATTGGAAAGAGGAGGTTACTCCTCCTCCCCCCAGCACTCAGTCCACTCCTCGTCGGTCATTCCTGAGATCAGGAACTCACGCTCAGATTCGGACAGTTCGGGCATCACATCCTGTATGAATGCGCCCTCCTCCCAACGAGCGATTTGCTCTTGGGTGACAGGCAGATCCATGATGTGGGTCTTGCCTGAGAACAGCGATTGCTTTTCGATTAACATAGTTACTCCTTGGTTCCACGTTCTAAAGTCACAGCGTCAACCATCCTGCGGAACGCCGCGAATGTGCGGTCATCCATCTCAAGCATGGCCTCCCATGTCTGGTCGATGTTCAGATCATTCTTGATGATCCACTTATTCATTCGACGCTGTTTCGTTTTCGGTTGATCTTCGATCAGTTGTCTGCGCTGTCGTTTTGAAATCAACATAGTTGATACTCCTTCGTTGCGTTTAAATAGAATGCCGAGGCTTTACTTGGGACTTATTGATATGGCCCATGAGGTCGCATCTCTTGTCGCTTACCCTTGGTCGGACTTCCCAAGGCGCACCCCACATCAGACTCCATGCCCATGATCCGCCACTCATGTGAGGTGATTGGCGGTGGAAGGCTTAGGTTCAGGTCATCGCGGCTCTCCTTTGTTGCGATGGTTTACAGTAGTAATACGAGACAGCATCACCTGTCAAGCATTATTTCTAAGCGGCCTGTTGGTAGGCCGCGCTCTCAGTCCATGCGTCGTTGACCGTGGCCAGCGCTGCGTCCATGTCCTCGTACCCTGTGTCGCCAAGCATGGGCGGTAGGTACATGGCATCCTCTGGGATGTCCTTCATCTCCTCGACACTGCCGTAGCCAGATACTGGCTTGTCGTAGGTGAACTCCATGATGCGGAAGCACACTCGGCGTAGCATACTGGGGTGTGCTACAGCGAAGCTGATGCGATCAAGATCAAGCGGCTCGTCGGGTTGCTTGACCGTGATGAAGATGTGCTGCTCATCATACTGGCGATGCGTCTTGCTGATCTGCGTAGCAATCAACTCGACACGCTGCCCAGCCCGTTCGATCTGGTCGATCAGTGCAACCACTGCGGCACCCTTGCGGATCATCGCCTCAGTGCTGGTGTACCACACAGCGCCGATGTCGCAGTAGATTCGCACAATCGGTAGCGGCTTGGCGTCCTCATCGTCCATGAACATCATGTGCATTGGCGCTCCGGCAGCGTAGCTGGGGACACAAACGCGCTGACCTGCCATGCCATACTCCCACTCAGGACGTTTAAACGATGCCTCCTTTGCCTTGGCAAACTCAACGTCGGCGTCCATGGCATCGCGCCCCTCTGCCCAACCGCTGATCGCAAGCTGCTGTGATTCCTCAAAGGAATTAGATCCGGTGAACTCGTGAGTGCCGCTGACCGATGATGGCTCATCGCCCCATGCCTCGTTCGGATCACGGTGCATATCTGCCATGCACTCGTCCCATGTTGCGTTGTACGTTGCTATGCTCATTACGCTGCCTCCACGTTAGCGATGATACCGACTTCGATTTCATCCATGATTTTCTGCTTGTCAGTTTCACTGAAGCCCTTGTTCCAAATCGTCTGTGCCGCCACACGCTGCGGTGACACGCCAGCCGCTAGCAGCTTGGCACCCTTGACCGAAGCCCTTGGGCTTACCACATAGCGCATCTTGTGATGTGCCACGGCGTGGCGAACAGCTTGGACATAGTCCACCCAAGTATCGTTGCCAGCGATGGCTCGCTCTAGTGACTCGTCGTAACCCATGGTTACGTTGCAGAAGCGATCAAGCGTTGCCATGTCCATGGGATTGCGTCCCACATACTGTGCAGATGCACCGTGACCGAAGGTGTTGGCCGAAGCGATCACGACAAAGTTGGGATGCTTTTCGATCATGCCGCCCTCGCCATCGTTCCCCAAGGGGAAGCTGGCAAAGTCATTGGCCAGCGCAGCGTTCAAGGCCAGCAGCGCATTGCTGGATGATGCGTCCATTTCGTCCATTAGGACGAGGCCACCGTGTTTAAACGCCTTGTAGAAGTTGGTTTGTGAGTAAGCACCAGTGGCATCGACGTAACCGACTACGTCGTGGTCGTACTTGATCGCACCGTAGCAGTAGAAGTCCAAGCCAAGCGCTTCAGCGACTTGCTTCGCAATGGTGGTTTTGCCTGATCCAGCAGGGCCGACCAAGTACACGTTCTCGCCAACAGCTACCGTAGGTAGGATCTCATCGAACACTTCGTGAACATGAACATCACCGAGATCTACGATCTCATCACCGATCACGATCTCGTGTCGGACGGTACGGGTAGCCGCCACCTGACGCTCCAGATCTTCGATCTTAGACTCAAGCCGCTCGGTGACTTGGGCCACCATGCGATCCAGATCATCGCCGGTCAGCGTAGCTGCCTTGCCACCATCAGGGCCATGTACCCAGAGGGCGATCTTGTCTTCGACAGGCATTTGGGGGGACAGGCGGTACAGGGTGCAAAGCAGGGACAGAGCGGAACGCTCATCACGAGTCAGCACATCAGCGATGATCGCAATCTCCGATCCGCGTTGGATGCCGTCACTCACACCGACTAACCGCTCGGTTAGTTTGTTTAGGCGGCGTGGCTCGATTGTGTTAGAATGATCGAACATAGTTCGTACTCCTTTGTTGCGTTTAAACAGTGTGGAAACCTAGTCTGTGACTAGGCATCCAGCGAGGTGGCAGGAAGGGCAATGCGACTCGGCGGTGATGGTCGATTGCCATTTGAGCGAAGCTCGTGCGGTGAATCCGCATTCGTTGCAGTGGATCTTGAGCATACGAGTGCCTTGCTTCTTGCGAAGATTGGCGTCGATTGCAGCGTGGGGATACTCTCCGAGTATTTCAGCGATCTCTTTGAACTGCTCAAGCAGTTCGGGGGACGCTGGGGTTTGTGTCATCGGGCCGGTAAAGCCTACGGCTCTAGCGATTCGGGCAAACTCGCCCTTGTGGCCACAGTCGATGCCAGCCCAAACATGGATGAATTCATGCGTCAGGATACGCAGAACCTCGGTGACATCATCCACAAGTGGATTGATGAACACTTCCATAGTGCCATCGGCACTGATTGATGCGTCGAACGCCTGACCTAGCACGACCTTGCCGCTCTTAGATCCACGATACCCGATAGGGAAGCCGCAGGACACACGGTAGCGGCGGGATTGCCATGCGTCGGGTGAGATACCAGCATTGGCAAACACCATCTCAAACAACATAACAAGCGCAGCTTGTAACCATTCTTCTCGTGTCTTGTATGACTGCATAGCAGTACTCCTTTGTTGCGATTACTTTATGAACACAATCGAGAACACTCAGGGTGTTCTCTGTTCTGTTCACACAGAAACATTAGTGAATCTATCGTCTAGTCCAAGTCGCTTTCTGTGGCGACTCTTCAGGTGCATCACGGGCCTCATACCGATCTGCGAACACACCTAGCCGGTTCACTCTATCGACGCTCTTGGCCTATCCGACTACGTCGCTGCCGCTATCCCAGCGGTACACTTCGTGTCGGAGTAGGTGACTCCAACGCCCCGACATCCTTTACCCAAGCCTTCGCAGCATTGCCTTGCACACAATGCCAGCTTGATTCGCTCCGATCCGCCGTGAGATCGAAACACTGGTACCTGACCAGAGGTGGCCTACACCCATTCAGTGATCGTCGGTAAGCTGGGCTGGATGGGCTGCCCAATCCGTCGATGCCAATCACTATGCCCAGATTCCGTTTAAACTGTCAACTTTTATTTCGTAACTAAGTTTATTACCCTACGGGTAACTTTCGCAGTTTAAACGCTCTACGGGTTATGCATGGGTAAGCAGGTCAGCGTGAAAGAACGCCTATTCGCTAGGTATGTGGCCGAAGGCCGTACACAGGCGCAGAGTGCGCGTATGGCTGGCTACGCCAGTAATCCGGACAAAAAGGGGAGTGAGTTGGTTAAAAAGCCTGAAGTCGTAGACTTAATCAATCAGCGTGGCGCTGAATTGGCCGAGGATCGGGCGGTATCCCTACGGGAGCACCTCGATACGCTGGCTGCTTTGCGTGATGATGCGCGTGATGCCGGGCAATATAGCTCTGCTATACAGGCCGAGCACCATCGTGGCAAGGCATCGCGTCTGTATGTCGAGCAACAGGTGGTCGCCAAGGCCGACATGGATTCACCTACGGTGATCTTGGAGCGTTTAAACGGATTGCTATCGCGTGGCGCACCCGATGCGCTCGATGCGCCGGACTAGCGCTCGCATAATGCGCACAGGAGTCCCGCTTGTAGCGCGTTTACACGCCCCAGCGCACCCCCACCCCCGCGCACACAGCGCAGGAGTCCCGTACCTACCCGTATATACAAATATACACAGTCAGGCACCCCACTTTACCAATGACCCCCACCCCCTAAATCGCAAATAAAGTTTACATTTATATGTCT
>Ga0070749_10001063_pt1 | contig 18541 bp, 35 predicted proteins | sample VirMetDEL_Nov_18_FD_75180 | JGI IMG/M metagenome (GOLD analysis project Ga0070749, IMG submission 75180) | Aqueous microbial communities from the Delaware River and Bay under freshwater to marine salinity gradient to study organic matter... | ecosystem: Environmental > Aquatic > Marine >...
CTAGGGTCAATTCATTTGCAACTAAATCAAAAGGCACTTGGGGCGGAGCAGATAAAGATCTTGCCGCTAAAGTAAGAGGATAAAAAAAATGTCTAAAAGTTATTCCGATATTCGTGAAGCAGTTGATTTCATGTCTGCTGGTAAATATACAACTGTTATGCATCCTAAGACAAGAAAATTAGAAAAAATTCTAAAGACTAATTTAAAGAAATACGTGATGAAAGGATACCGACATATGGGCCCAGTAAAAAATCGCGTCACAAAAAGTATGTTCGAAGAAGGCCAGATAGCAGAAGCTCCTGAAGACGATATGCCTGCATCTCCTGATGAAGCTAGTATGGCTTTAGATCAAGCTAAGTTTATTCAATATGTTGGTAAAGAAATTGAAGACTATATCGAAGGAAATAACGAATTTCCTGAGTGGATGCAGAATAAGCTTACCGGACTCCATGAAAAAGCAAAAGACATGCATGCTGTAATGGCTGGCAAATATGAGTCAGTTCAAAAGCCTAGCGAATTAGAGAAGCTTGATGAAGCTGCATATAAAGTTCCTAATAATTATGCTGCTATGAAAGCTCGCATGAATAAACGCAAAAAAGTAACTGATGCACAAATCAATAAAGTGCTTGGACCAACTAAGAATGCTCAACAAGGCGTTGAAGCATTAAAGAAAGCATTTAAAGTTACAGATGATGAAGCGAAAGCTATGATCAAACACGTTATGCCAACAGAAGAAACTGTAGCTGAAGCTACAATGTATCTTGTAAAGATGCACGATGGTTCTAAGCATAAGAAAACAATGGATACAGCTGCTGCAGAAAAAATGAAAAAGAATCCTGACGTATTATCAGTATCGGTTATTGGTAATGTTGCAGAAGAATCAATAGAAGAAAAACTAAAAGTATCTGATGGTATGGGCACTTGGATTAAAGACTTCCAGGATTCTGATGCACCTCAGTTTAAAGGTAAGTCTGACAAAGAACGCCGTGATATGGCTATTGCAGCTTACATGAGTGCTAAGAAAGAATCAACTAATGAAGGGTATAAAATGCTATCTGATTATACTTCAAATAAAAAAGATATTTCTGAGAACGTTGATACTGTTATAGCAAAAATATCAAAGATAAAAAGTAAAAGCGCTGAAGAAATTGCAAATGGTTTAAGCCCTGTTGAATTAAAAGATATTACTCGTAATTCAGCTGAGTATTTAAAAAAGGCAAAAGAAAAAGGAATTAAGGGTTATACCGAAATTCTTAAATATGCTAAAGAAATACACGGGTGATGAAAACTTTTTCTCAATATATCTCTGAAGCTGAATCTTGGGAAGTAGGTTATGAACGTAGAGTAGTTAAGACTACTAAGCCTGAACACAAAGAGAAAGGCTACGAGTGGAGAATTAAGGGCAAAGAACGCCCTGAAATCTCTATTAAATTATATAAGAAAAAACCTGATTTTGCAGAATTTAAAAGACAAATGCAACGAGTTGCAGGACATGAGTTTGGTACACGATGAAAAAGTTTAAGACCTTTGAAAATACAAATACTCATTTAGCTTTTCATATTGAAAAGAATATTCCATTACATGAAAACGTTTTTCGTGTTGGTTCATTAGCATATTATCAATTATTCCAAGAAGCTCGTGAGCAAATGGAAGCTGGTACTTATATCCCAGAAGGTATTGATAAAATTTTATTAGAAGAAACCGATATCGGTTATTATTCTACATATGAAGATAAGTACGTTCCATTAGATTGTCCATTAATGGAAGAGGAAGAAAAGAAAGAATTAAATAAACCAAAACGTGGTGGATCTAAAAAGTTCTACGTTTATGTTAAAAACGATAAAGGTAACGTAGTAAAGATAGAGTTTGGAGATACTTCTGGATTAAAGGCAAAAATCAGTGATCCTGAAGCTCGTAAAAGCTTTGCTGCAAGACATAACTGTGATCAAAAGAAAGATAAAACAAAACCTGGATACTGGTCGTGTAGATTACCGTATTATGCAAAACAACTAGGTTTATCGGGCGGAGGCTCGTTCTTTTGGTAAAGCCATATCATGATATCGATGATATCAGATTCTTTAGCTCAGATATAAACGAATTAGATTTAGTTTGGCATAGAGATAGAGAAAATAGGGTTGTAGAGGTGCTATCCGGAGATGGATGGGAATTTCAATATGAAAATGATTTACCTTTTATACTGAAAGCAGAAGAAGTTTTTCATATACCACAAATGCAGTATCACCGAATATTTAAAAAAGGTAATACTGATTTAATCTTAAGGATACACCACTGCGATGGACAAAAAAATGGCAGATAAATTAGACGCTTTAGAAGAACACGTATTACGAGAAGACAAGCGTCTAGATCGTATTGAAGCTAAAATTGATAAGTTGGCTGAAACTGTCGTGGCCCTTGCCCGCGCTGAAGAAAAGTTAGGTCAACTTGAAGATAATCGTAATATAATAAACGAGCGTCTTGCTAAGCATTCTGATCGTATAGATGATTTAGAAATAAAGGTTGATGAAACTGCTGTTACAGTAAAAGTAGTGAATAGAATATTTTGGATCTTTGTAGCTGCTGTAGTTTCAGCAGCCGCAGTAGACTATTTTAATTTAGTATCATAAGGAAAAAACTAAAATGATAAAAGATAGCGTTACAGAAAAATTAGTTCAAGCATACAAAGATATGTATGAGAAAAAAGTCACAGAACAAGAAATCGAAGTCTGCGAAAAGTGTGGCAAGGTGCATGAGGGTTCTTGTTCTTCTGAAGAAAAAGAAGAAACAAAAGAAGCTTTAAAAGGTGACCAAAAGAAATTAGATATGGATAAAGATGGCGATATCGAAGCTGACGATTTAGCTGCATTGAGAGCCAAAAAGAAAAAGTAAGGACTACTAAAAATGGCACAATATAGCAAAGGTAGAAAACAGTTTTATAATGGTGGGAATGATGACATCTATGAAGTAGTGATGTTATCTGATCAGTTTGGAAACTTAATTGGTCCGGCAAATCCATCAGGTGTATCTGTCGATGCTTTTGGACGTGCTAGATTTAGTACTCCTTATACCTTATTTGACTCATCAAATGTTGGTTATAAGAATGATAAATTTGATGAATCGATTACCGGTACTGGATCAATAACGTATTCTGCTGATGAAAGTACAGTATCATTGGCAAATGGAACTGCATCTGGTAATTCTATCGTTCGTCAAAGCAAAAGAAGGTTTTCTTATCAACCTGGTAAAAGCTTATTAATCATGAACACATTAGTGTTTGCTCCAACTCAAGCTGGACTTACACAACGCGTTGGATACTTTGATGATGATAATGGTGTTTACCTAGAAAGAGTAAACGGTGTAGTTAATATAGTTCTAAGATCTTCTATTACTGGATCTGTCGTAGAAACAAGAGTTCCAAGCACAGAATGGAATTTAGATAAATTTGACGGTGATGGTACTTCTCATATTACTTTAAATCCTGACGCATCTCATATTTTCTGGGTAGATTTAGAGTGGTTAGGCGTTGGTTCAGTGAGAACCGGATTTGTTGTAGATGGTCAATTAGTAATTGCGCATTCTTTCCATAATGCCAATATTAATCCAAACGTTTATATGACAACTCCAAATCTTCCTATTCGATACGAAATTACAAATTCTGCTGAACTTTCCACTGCAGCTTCTTTAAAACAAATCTGTTCTTCAGTTATATCCGAGGGTGGATATGAAGCAAGGGCTTTACAACACGTTTATGGAACGGCTTTAGCAGGTAATGGAACAGTAACAGCTAATACTTTTGTTAACTTAGTTACTATTAAGATGTCTGGATCAGGTGCAGTTGTGGTTCCGTCTGGCGCAGACGTATTAAACGTTGCAAATGCTGATTTTGAATGGGGACTGTTTGTAAATGCTACCCCGGCATCAGCACTTATATATAATCCAGCAACAAGCAGAGTAAGCTATGCCATTGATGAAATAAATGTTTCAGGTGGCCGTAAAGTTGCCGGTGGTTATATGGGCGGTAAAACTGCTCCATTCTCATTGGGAGATGGAGGATTCGATTGGGATTATCAGTTAGGTGAAACTATTGCTGGTGTCTCTGATACTTTAACACTTGCAGTAAGAGCTACATCAACAAGTAAGAATGCTGCAGGACTATTGAAATGGTATGAGCTATAGGGGTAATTTAGATGATTAAACCAAATTGGTTAAAAGATGCAATTGCAAAAGAAGATGGATTCTATTCACCTAAAGGTGAAAAACTGAAGAATCAAAAATTGAGTCCAGATTTTGTTGAACAATGGAATGATGTTATTATTCATAAGCCGCAAAAAGAAATAAAAGTTACTTTTGATGATACTACTGTAACTGGTATTAGGGTTACTGAAGTCGAAGTTGAAACGCCAGATGTATACAGTATGACAAAGAAAGAATTAGTTGAGTATGCAGCAGAGTTAGATATTAATATTAATACTCGTGACAAAAAAGAAGATATTTTAAAAACAATCGTTTCCGTTCTCAAAAAAGAAGATATTTTAAAAACAGTCTTTTCCGTTTTCTAATATATAAGATATAGCATTACTATATTAGAGGAACTTATGAAAGTTTTTGAAGAGTTGGATGACGACAATTTTGTCTTATTTGCAATGAATAATTACAATAATAGGCAATGCACTAGTACCGAAGAATTTTATGACGATCTAAGTAGATTCAAGTACATAAAAAGACTCTTATCTAGATATCAGCAAGATGGAGTTATTCAAGAAAGGCTTTTGATTAACCACATTGTAGTATTACATAATGTATTTGGTATTAAAGCTGCGAATAAAATGCTTTGGTATAAAATAGAAGAAAAGCATTGGCCTGTTATAAAAACGGTTTTACTCTTTTTAAATTTTATATCAGATACTGAAAAAATAGAGATACCATTAGATAACCATATGGTAGAGAAATTAAGAAAAATATGAGTATTATATCAAGATCAGCCGATTTATTTTACGCCTTTAGATTTCTAAAGCTTCTTGTTACTCCATGGGAAAACATGGAAGCATATAAGCTTGGGATTATCGACAAGGACGGTAAAGTAATTAATAAAACCCGTACTACGTCAGAAGAAAAAGCTGCTTATACAGTTTTTCATCGTTTAGTTTTTAACATCAAAAGATTGTTATCTATACTTCCATTTGGCAAAACTAAAATAGCATCCTGGGCAACAGCGTTATTCTTAATCAAAGAAGAAACTGGTATGTCAGAAGAAGCTATTTTAAAAGTCTTAAAAAAGATGGATATAGATTTTGATGATACCTTATTTGAATCTACGTGGTATATGAACAATGATATACTGCAACCAGGTATATACATCTTAATGAACGATGCACTTTCTCCCAAAACTGGAGAAGTTATCGCACAAGCAAATTCAAAAATAATGGTCCATGAAGATTGTTTTCCTATAGATACTGTTATAGGATCTCCAATTTATGAAGTAACACATATTAAAACAAAGCAAAAAATATTCATAAACCCAGGAGAAATCGGACGATGAAATCGTTTAAAAATTTTATCGCTGAGGCAAAAGAAGTCATATTTATTGTTATGCCTAAAATTAATAAAGGTAGAATTAAGAGTTCTGATTCTCTTGAAGTAAGAGCTACATCGCCAAAAGAAGCTCGTGAAAAAGCCGCAAAACGATTTGGGTTGCAACCAAATGAAGTAACAGCTAGTACTAAATTCACAGGCGATGCTCATATGAATGAAGTGGCAGCTAATGCTGTTGCAGGCGGCGGGGTTTCTTTACCTCCTATTGTACATCTAAACAAAGATAAAAGAAAAAAGTATAGTACAGAAAGAATGTATCAACGATCTTTAGGTATTAAAGCTTTAAAAGAAAAGAATTGAGACTCGTATAATGTTAAAAATATACGTAATGATAGTTGTACTTGGCATCGTAGGTGGAGCTATCTATGGTGCTAAATACTATTATGACTCTACTCAAGCAACCATTCAAAGGCTATCTGCTGAAAAAGCTTTATTAGATTCTGCATTAGAACAGCAAAATGCATCAATAGCTGCAATGGAAGCTGAAATACAAAAACAGAATACATTAAATACCGAATTACAGGCAAACCTTCAAGAAGCAAATGCCGGATTGAATGAAATGAGAAGCAAGTTTGCTAGGCACGATCTTACGAGATTAGCTATAGCACGACCTGGATTAATACAAACGAGAATAAACAATGGTACAGTTGAAGTCTTTAGAGAAATTGAACAAAACACTGACAATAAGTCTGTTAGTGATCTCGAGCCTATTCCTGAGTAGCTGCTCACTCTTTTTACCAAAACCAGATCCTGCTCCAAGGATTGTAACTGTTACGAAGATGACATATCCTCGTATACAGGTACCTGTTCGTCCACAACCTGTGGAACTAAATGATGTTAAATTTTATGTTGTTACTCCAGATACCTTAGATAGTTTCTTAGAAGAATTTGAAAAAGATAATGGGCAAATTGTTTTTGTTGCTACCAGTGTTCCTAGTTATGAAAACCTCTCCATTAATCTACAAGAACTTCGTAGATATATTCTCCAGCAAAAAGAGATTATACTATACTACGAAAAGGCTGTAGACTTTTCCGAAGAACGAGCAGCAGCAGAAGCACAAGCTGAAGCAGCCGCCCAAGCCGCATTGAAAAGTGAATAAAGCTATTTACAAAAGCCGTAAAATAATATATAATAGTACATCTAACATAAAATAATAAGTCGATAGCAAGTGTCGACTAGTCTATAATTTACAAGGAAAATGGTATGGCTAAAGTCGACTATATGGGAATCCAAATCGATTACTCAAGAGATGAATACTTTGACAAACTCGGCTTAAACAGACTAAAAGAAAGTTACATGTTAGATACAGAAACCTCTCCTCAAGAAAGGTTTGCATATGTAAGTAAAGCTTTTTCTTCAAATGACGAACACGCACAAAGACTCTACGAATATTCCTCAAAGCATTGGCTATCATATTCTACACCTATTCTTTCTTTTGGTCGTTCAAAGAAAGGTATGCCTATCTCATGCTTTCTAAACTTTATTGCTGATACAGCAGAGGGACTCGTTGAAAACCTTTCTGAAACAAATTGGCTTTCTATGCTTGGGGGTGGCGTTGGGATTGGTTTTGGTATCCGTTCCTCTGATGATAAGTCTGTTGGTGTTATGCCTCATCTTAAGACTTACGATGCATCGTGCCTCGCATATCGCCAAGGTCGCACTCGACGGGGCTCTTATGCTACTTATCTTGACATATCTCATCCAGATGTAATAATGTATCTTGAGATGCGAAAGCCGACAGGCGATCAGAATGTTCGCTGTTTGAATCTGCATCATGGCATCAACATCTCTGATAGATTTATGGAATTAGTTGAGCGATGCATGTCAGATCCTGATGCAGACGATGGATGGAATCTTGCAGATCCACATTCAGGTGAGATTCGCGATACAATATCTGCACGTGCATTATGGCAAAAGATCTTAGAACTACGTATGGAAACTGGTGAACCTTATATTCACTTTATCGATACGAGTAATAGGCATCTACCAGAATTCCAAAAGAAACTTGGATTAAAAATTCATCAATCGAATCTATGTTCGGAAATTATTCTTCCAACGAATAGTGAAAGAACTGCGGTATGTTGTTTATCATCTGTTAATCTTGAGCATTACGATTCATGGAGTAAGAATCCACAATTCCTCAAAGATATGGCTGAAATGCTTGATAATGTATTACAACATTTTATTGATAACGCTCCTGATCAAGTTGCAAGGGCAAAGTTCTCTGCGATGCGTGAAAGAAGTATTGGTATTGGTGCACTTGGTTTTCATGCATATCTTCAAAAGAATATGCTTGCATGGGAAAGCTGGCAAGCAACAAGTGCTAATGTAAGAATGTTTAAGTATATGAGGAATAAACTAGATGAAGCAAATATGGATTTGGGTACAGAACGAGGAGAGGCGCCTGATGCAGTTGGTACAGGAAGAAGGTTTAGTCATGTTATGGCTATCGCTCCCAACGCTTCTTCTTCTATCATTATGGGTAACACTTCACCTTCTATTGAGCCGTTTAGGGCAAATGCTTATAGGCAAGATACCCTTTCTGGAGCATTTCTTAACAAGAATAAGTATCTTGTTGATCTTGTTAAGAGTAAGATTGAAGATGGGAAAACAAAACAGACAGAAGAAGAAATCTGGTCCTCAATAATTTCTAATGATGGTTCAGTACAACATTTGAAATTCTTAACAGATGATGAAAGAGATGTATTCAAAACAGCAATGGAAATCGATCAACGTTGGTTAATTGACCATGCAGCAAAGCGTCAAGACTTTATTGACCAAGCACAATCATTAAACTTATTCTTTAGACCTGATGTAAATATTAAATATCTACATGCAGTACATTACTTAGCGTGGAAATCTGGTCTCAAGACTTTATATTATTGTCGTTCTGAAAAATTAGGAAAAGCTGATAAAGTGTCAAAGCGAATTGAAAGAGATATTATTCAAGAAATTAATGTAAGCACACTGGCTGAAGAATCAACTTGTTTAGCGTGTGAGGGATAAATGAAAAAACTAACCGAAGAAAGATCATACTTTAAACCATTTAATTACCCATGGGCATATAATGCATGGCTTAAGCATGAGCAATCTCATTGGTTACATACAGAAGTACCGATGGCTGAAGATGTAAAGGACTGGCAAAAGAAACTATCGAATGAAGAAAAAGCTTTTCTTACTAACATCTTCCGTTTCTTTACTCAAGGTGATATCGATGTGGCTGGTGGTTATGTAAATAATTACCTACCTTATTTTCCACAGCCTGAAGTTCGTATGATGCTTGTAGGGTTTGCTGCTCGTGAAGCACTTCATGTTGCAGCATATTCTCATCTTATCGAAACACTAGGTATGCCTGAATCTACATATAATGAGTTTCTTGAATATGAGGCTATGAAGGATAAGCATGAATACTTTATTGGCTTATCTAATGCTAATGGTACAAAAGAATCAGTAGCAACAAACATTGCTGCTTTCTCAGCATTTACTGAAGGTATGCAATTATTCTCATCCTTCATTATGCTCCTCAACTTCCCTCGTCATGGTAAAATGAAAGGCATGGGACAGATTGTTACTTGGTCTATTGTTGATGAAACAATGCATGCCGAGTCTATGATTAAACTCTTCCGAGAATATGTAGAAGAAAATATTAATATTTGGAATGATTCTCTTAAGTCACAAATTTATACTATTGCTGAAAAGATGGTAGAGCTTGAAGATAAATTTATTGATCTTGCTTTTGCAATGGGTCCAATGGAAAACTTAGAAGCTGAAGACGTAAAGAAATATATTCGATATATCTGTGATAGACGCTTGATTAGTCTTGGATTAAAAGGTATTTTTAAAGTAAAAAGAAACCCACTGCTCTGGGTTGAAGAAATGATTAATGCGCCTACGCATACAAATTTCTTTGAGAACAGAGCAACTGACTATGCACGAGGAGCATTGACTGGGAATTGGGCAGACGTCTGGGGTAAATCAGCCGTAGTTGGAGGAATTTAATGTCTAATAAGAAAGCCGTAGAATATTTTTGTCAAAGCTGCCAGGGTGAATTTATGATTACCTGGGAAGAAATATATAACGACGATGAACCAAAATTTTGCCCATTTTGTGCTGATACTTTTGAAGATACTTTAGATTATATTGAGGATTATGACGATCTATAAATAGTCCATATAACTGCTATATGGGCTACGTATGAATCACTGGTTAATTGAAGAACGAATATCTGGGTTACCTCCGCAATTTGTTGAGTATAACCCAGATACTTTAGATCCAAAAGAAATATATGGTTTTGTGTATCTTATAGTTAACAATGTAAACAATAAGAAATACATTGGCAAGAAATTTTTCTGGGCAATGAAGTCACGTCAGGTCAATAAGAAAAAGAAAAGATATAAAGCTGAATCTGATTGGAAAGAATATTTTGGTTCAAATGAAGAGTTAAAAAATGACGTATTAACTCTTGGTGTTGAAAACTTTAAACGAACTATATTACATCTATGTAAGTCAAAAGCAGAATGTGCTTATTTAGAATTAAAAGAGCAAATCGAAAGAGATGCGCTTTTGCGAGACGATTATTATAATGCTTGGATTCAGGTAAAAGTTAGAAAGGCTCATTTACGTAAATTGAGTTGTGTACAAAACCAGAATACTATGTTATAATATACTATATATATGAATAGGTGATTATATGATTATTATAGATTATAACGGAATAGCGCTTTCTAATATTATTGTACAACGACTGGAAATACAAGAAGATTTGATTCGTCATATGATTCTGAATTCTATTCGTATGTACAACTTAAAATTCGGAAAGAAATATGGTCAGGTTGTACTTGCGTGTGACGCATCATCTTGGCGTAAAGAAGTATTTCCTCAGTATAAATTCAAGCGTAAAGAGAATCGCGAGACTTCATCTATGGATTGGGATGAAGTATTTCGTATCGTAAATCTTGTTCGTGAAGAAATTAAAGAAAACTTTCCATATAAAGTACTACACGTACAGCGATGTGAAGCCGATGATATTATTGGTGTGCTAATAGAAGAAACTCAGAACTTAGGTAAGCATGAAGAAGTCATGATCGTATCTGCTGATAAAGACTTTATTCAATTGCAAAAATATAATAACGTCAGACAGTTTTCTCCAATGACAAAGAAGTTTATTGAGCATAACGATGTTAACATGTATATGATAGAACATATTCTACGTGGTGATTCTTCTGATGGTATACCAAATGTGCTTTCACCAGATAATACTTTCGTTGATAGCCTTCGTCAAAGCCCAATGACAAAGAAAAAGATTGAATTATATTGTGATACTTCTAATATGGAAGACGAGGTTTATCGTAACTATTGTAGAAATAGACAACTAATTGATTTATCATATACGCCGCAAGAACTTAAAGATCAAATCATCGATGAATCTGAGGCATACAAGTTACCACATGCAAGTAAAGTACTAAATTATCTTATTAAGAAAAGATGTAAAATGCTAATCGAATGTGTAGGAGAATTTTTATAATGGCACTTTATGTACATGAAGTCTTAAAAAAGGTTTCAGAAGAAAAGACTAAAGAAAAAAAAATTGCGTTACTAAAAGAACATAACTCATTGGCATTACGTAATGTGTTGCGTGGTTCTTTTGATGATTCATTAGTGTTTAATTTACCAGAAGGAACTCCGCCATATAGAGCTGATGATGCTCCAGAAGGATATACGCGATCTACTCTTCAACATGCATCAAAGAACTTTGCATATCTTATTAAGGACGGTCCTGGCAAAGATTTACCAGCATATAAAAGAGAAAGGATATTTGTTGAAATATTAGAAGGTGTCCATCCTAAAGAAGCTGAAATAGTTTTAGCAATGAAAGACAAAACATTAAGTAAGCTATATAAGACTGTAACTAAAAAATTAGTAGAAGAAGCTTTTCCAGGACTCATAAAAGTATAAATAAAATTGTGTATAAACTTAACTGTTCATCAAGAAAGGTTTTGGGCGAAAGCTCAAAACCTTTTTTACTTTTCATAAACTCAAAAGGAGGATAATTACAAAAGTTTTCATTTTCAACTAACAAGGAGAATTTTTTTCTATGACGCATAGACCACAGATTGAAAGGCTAAAACGTGATTCTAGAGAGCTTGAATACTTTATTCGAAGAATGGAGAAAAAGGGTGATTTAGAAAAAGCGTATAGCACCAAAAAGCGTTTAACATATTTGTGTTCTAAAATAGAAGAAATGGAGGAAAACGTTCTTAATTATCAAGCTTGATGTTACACTTTAATTATCAATGATATCAACGGCTTAGGAAAGCAATTTTCTAAGCCGTTGTTTTTTATACGGAAAATAATATGATATCTGAAACAATTTATTACAATAAAAACTGTATTATAAAACTACAGCTTATAAGCGCGGTTTCCTAAGTAATTGATTTGTAAGGCGAAAATAAATTGTACATCTTGGTCCATATAGGGTATAATTACCATACAAAATGAGAAAAGAGACAAGATTATGACCTACATTATGTTCAACGTTGATCGACATTCAGACAAGCGCACCTTTGCGACTCTCCGTGGTGCTAAGATTGCCCGAGCGGCTGCAAACAAAAATTCAAACGACGTCTACGAGGTTGTCTCGGTTGAAGAGTTTGAAAGCAAGATCGTAAAAATGGTTGAAAAGACAAACCTCTTGTCTGGTAAAAAGTTCATGGAGCGTTCAGATACTCCTTATTACTGCTCACCTTCTTCTGAAACTTTTTGGAGTGCCTAAAATGAAAAGAATTTCTGATAGCTATGTTACTACTCTCGATCCTATGTCTGTTAACGATATGCAGATGTTGGATATCGTTAAAAAAACTGTGAAGAAATCTAATCTATATACAACTAAAAAACATCGGGTTGTTGTTCGTGGTCGTAGGCCAATAGCGAAGAAAGAAGTTCACAACATCTACACTGGGAAAACCCGTACTCTCTCGTACGACTACTGTGGAAACGTAGTCGGTGGTTTAGCAAATGCTAGTCGTTATGATGTTTATGTCTATAAGGTGTAAAGTTATGAAAAAAGAATTGTTTGGTGATATGAGTAATTTGGAAATTGTAGGAGAAGTGATAGGAGGACTTTTGTTTATACCACTTTTGGTATTTATTGTTTTTGTTGGAATGCTGCTATGAAAAATAAAGTTATTTTAGTAGATTGCGACGGCGTTCTCCTTGATTGGGAATACGCGTTCGATCGTTGGATGAAACGCCACGGTTATGAAAGTTTTGTAGATGGCGAATATAAAATGGATCTCAAATATGGTCTTGAACGATCTGAAGCAAAAAAGCTTTGTCGAATGTTTAATGAATCAGCAACAATCCGACGAATTCCGCCTTTACGAGATGCAATTAAATATGTAAAGAAACTACATGAAGAACACGGTTATGTTTTTCATGCTATTACCTCTTTAAGTGATGATGAATATGCTCAGCATTTAAGAACAAAGAATCTTACAGAATTATTTGGTCCAACTGCATTTGAGACATTTGCGTATTTACCGTGCGGTGCTGATAAAGATGAAGTACTTTCTAAATATGAAGGTACTGGTTGTTGGTGGATAGAAGATAAACCAGAAAATGCACGTGCTGGCGAATTAGTTGGTCTTTCTCCTTTGTTGATGGCACATCCACACAATCAAGATGCTCCATATACGCGGGTTCAAAACTGGAAAGAAATCTATGATATCATCATAAAAAACTAATTTTTTTTTAGGTTTTTGAATGGTTATAAATAATAAAGAAAGAATTAAACAGCTATTTTAAGGACGTTATAATGAAAAAATCTATCGTGTTATTAACATTATTGATTCCGTCACTATCATTAGCCGATGATAACGTAAGCGTTATTTCTGTTACACCACGATATGTGACGGTTTATCAAAAGGTTTGTGACTCGGTTACAGATCAATCACCAAATGAAACTGGTGGTTTAATCGGAGGAGTTCTTGGCGGTATTACTGGCCATCAGGTTGGTAAAGGTTCTGGTAAAACTGCAGCAACAATTGCTGGTGTTATAATCGGCCAAAACATTGGTCGTAATACTAATAAGCAAAGATGCTGGGAAGAACCTATTCAAGAACTGCGCGGTGAAACGGTTGGCTTTAGTTATAAAGGTAAAGTTTTTTATCATATCTTTGAAAATTAATTGACAACATGTTGTCAATTTATATGTAACCTTAGGTAACAACTCGTATATATAATAGTATGAATTCAATGAAGCGTGAAATAGGAAGTTTGGACGAGGGTTCGACTCCCTCCGGCTCCACCAATAACATATTCAGAAATTGCATTACCTGCGGTAAAGAATTTAAAGTGGTAATAGATCATCCGACTGTTATCTACTGTTCTAGAGAGTGTGTTATTGATGGGGTCGCTCTGGATTCGACAGATGACTGAAGGCACGTGGAGAATCGTCAGAGTAGACGTAAAAACTAAATTAAAATAAACGCAAACGATAATGTTTACGCTCTAGCGGCATAAGCTAGATGGGGTATGGGCACCGCCTTATAACCAAATGGGCCCAATGCTACACCAAGCAAAAACAGACATTAACATCCTCACGAGGGATAAAGGAGAACCGTAATGAAGAAGAGAGAACTAGCTCTAGAAACTGCCAAGGGAGTGTTATTTCCTATAGTTGCTATGATCTTAATAGTTAGCTTACCCTTTGCTTCTGCTGGATGGGCATTAAATTAATCCAATAGAAGATAAAACCATTTTACAATTGGTGTAAAATGTGGTATAATGTATATTATGAATATTTTTGTATTAGATCAAGATCCTACTCAAGCTGCCCAGCTACAGTGTGATAAGCACGTCGTAAAAATGATAGTGGAGAGTGCTCAAATGCTCTCCACAGCTCATCGAGTTCTCGATGGCATCTTAACGAAACGTCCCTCAAAGTCTGGTAAAACAATTGTCAAGTACTATGAACTTGATGACTATGAAGCAGAATTAATATATTATAAAGCCGTGCATATCAATCATCCGTGTTCTATATGGTGTCGTGAAAGCGAAGCAAACTATCGCTGGTTATGGAATCACATGTATGCGTTATGCCAAGAATATACTCATCGTTACGGCAAAATGCATAAGTCAGAAAGAGTACTCTGGGCATTACAATCACCACCAAGTAATATACCAAAGGGTGGTTTGACCGCTTTTAAATTAGCAATGCAATCAAATCCCGAATGTATAAATAAAAATGATCCTATAAAATCTTATAGAATGTTTTATCAAACAAAACAAAATAGATTTAAAATGGTTTGGACTAAACGAAATATACCAGAATGGTTTGAGGTAATGAATGCCAACGTATGATTATATGTGCAGTGAATGCAATAACGTTTTTAGTAAATTTTCGAAAATTTCTGATAGAAACATACCTACTGAATCCCCATGCCCAAGTTGTGGATCTCTTACCGTATCTCAAAAGATTGGAAATCCAATGACCGTTACCCATGTCGGGTCCATACTTTCTAAAACATCAGATGGTTGGAATGATGTTTTAAATAAAGTAAAAGGTGGATCTGGTCGTGGCAGCACGATTCATACCAAATAATAATAATTAAGGGCTATAATGAATTCATCTAAAGTTCGTATTGAATCTTTAAAAGAGTTAAATCCTATTACTCAAACACAAGAAAAAGTCTTTCAATATTATGATAAAGATTATAATCTGTGTTTAAATGGATCTGCAGGTACTGGAAAAACCTACATTGCTTTATATCTTGCATTACAAGATGTCTTAGATAAAAATACCGATTACGATAAAGTAGTTATTGTTCGCTCTATAGTTCCTATTCGTGATATCGGATTTTTACCTGGATCGGAAGAAGAGAAGAAAGAAGCATATATGTTACCGTATAAAACTATTATAAAAGATCTAGTAGAAGTTGATGATGCTTGGAATAAATTAGTAAACCAAGATGCATTAGAATTTATATCAACTTCTTTTATTCGTGGAATAACTATATCAAATGCTATTATCATTATTGATGAAATGCAAAATTTGAACTTTCACGAATTAGATTCTGTAATTACAAGACTTGGTGATAATTGCAGAATTATATTATGTGGTGATTATTTTCAATCTGATTTTGAAAAAGATAGAGATAAAGATGGAATAAATCTTTTTCTTGATATTATCGATCGAATGAAAGGATTTGAAGTAATCGAATTTGGATGGGAAGATATAGTTAGATCTGATTTAGTTCGTGACTATATCATGACAAAACAATTTATGGGCATTGATTCAAATGGCAAAGTACAAGAGATTTGATCCTCGTAACAAAAAAGATGATCGAATGAAGAAAAAGGGCCGAGATCGCTTCTCGCGCAATGATACACAAGAAAAGAAAATAAAGAAGTATAAACAATATAATGAAGAAATTTGAACATGTAAATTATGACTTAGGCTATTCAGATCTAAATACAGAAACAACTGATTCAGGTAGATTTTATACTACTGAAACTGGAGTAAAATATCCATCAATTACTACTGTCCTTTCTATTCTAACCGAAGATGCTATTCAAGCTTGGCGTAAACGCGTAGGCGCAGAAGAAGCAAATAAAATATCTCATCGGGCATCTACTCGTGGAACTGCAGTTCATGCTATTATAGAAAAGTATATAGATAATGATGAGAATTATAAAGAAGACTTTATGCCTAATGTGATAGATAACTTTCTATCAGTTAAACAAATACTTGATAATAATATAGGAAAAGTTTATGCTCAAGAAGTTGCACTATACTCTGATCACTTACAGCTGGCTGGTAGAGTCGATTGTATTGCTGAGTGGAATAGCCGTCTGTCTGTTATAGACTTTAAGACGTCTAAGAAATTAAAAAAGAAAGAATATATCGAAAATTATTTCATTCAAGAGTCCGCATATGCTATTATGTGGGAAGAAAGAACAGGTATACCTATTACTCAATTGGTTACATTGATTGCAGTTGATGACGAAGAACCACAGGTTTTTATCGAACATCGTGATAACTATGCACCAATATTGCTCGATACGATAAAAGAATATAAGCGACGTAAATTATTTGGAAAATAATATGACTGATTTAGCAAATTTATTCCAATCAAAAGACTCATTTTTAAATAAGCCAGCATCAACTACATCGAGCTACTACTTGTCAGGTTCAATTGGACCGCCTGAAGAGTATATAGATTGGCTTGAAACGATTCGTAATGCCGGTGAGAATGAAATAATAGTACTTCATATTAATTCAACTGGCGGCGATCTATTTACAGCATTACAGTTTATTCGAGTCATGCAAGAATGCAAAGGTTATATTATAGCCTCTGTTGAAGGTGCATGCATGTCTGCTGCAACTATGATTTTTTTACATGCTCATGAATTTATTATTTCTGATTATTCTTCTTTTATGTTCCATAATTATTCAGGTGGAACTATAGGTAAAGGCGGAGAAATGGCAGATCAAATTATCTTTGAAAAACACTGGTCTGAAGAAATGATGAAAGAAATATACAAAGACTTTTTAACAGAAAAAGAAATAGATTCAATGTTAAATGGTAAAGATCTTTGGATGTCAGGTATAGAAGTCGCAAATAGATTAGAAATAAAAGCTAAAAAGATTAACTCTGCTATTAAAAAAGCAACTAAAGCATCGTCTAAATAATAATCTGTATAAATAGTAGTAAATAGGTTCCAATAAGGAAAAGAAATGTTATCTTTTAAATCCTATTTACTTGAAGGAGTAAATGATCCTGCTATTTTTAAAGCAGTATTTTTAGCAGGTGGACCAGGTTCAGGTAAATCGTTTATAGTTGGAAAGACAGGATTGCAGTCAATGGGCTTTAAGCTTATTAACTCTGATAATGCTTTCGAGCGTGCGTTAAAAAACGCAAATCTAGCTCCTACTCCAGATAATATTTCTTCTCCAGATCGTAAAGTCCAGAAATGGTCTAAAGAAGCACCAACAAATCCAATTGCTAAAAAATGGATTATGCAGGTGAGGAAAAAATAATGGAAGATATATTTGATTTTGGTTTTACAGCTGTTGATGAAACAGAACTTGAGGCAGTACAACAGGCTACCACAAAAGTTGCTGAAACAACAAACGACGTAGAAGCTTTACATGCAAAGATAGATAAATTATATAATGCGGTTACTCCGCTGTTAAATAACTTGAAAAAGAATCCTGAAAAGGAATATATTCTTTGGCCAAATCGTTTAGCTAAAGTAGAAGAATTTGAAACATACCTACAAAAGATATATGCGGAGTAAGTTATGAGAAAATATGAAGGTTGGTTTTGGTGTCATATCCAAAAGAAATTAGTGCGGTGGGAGGATTTACATAATGAGCGATAAATGGCACGGTGGAAAAGGTTCTAGATACCGTAAGGTAGATCAAAAAGCTTACAACGAAAATTGGGAACGTGTCTTTGGTAAAAAAGATATGAAATTTACCACAGCTGAAGAATATATGAATGAAGAAATAGAAGGCGATACTCCTCCAAAAAGTGAAAACGAAAGACAAGCACGATTAAGGATTCATAATCAATGAATAGAGAAGCAGTTTACGAACAACTAAAAATAGATGAAGGGGTCGTATATGAAACCTATCTCGACCATCTCGGCTTACCCACCTTTGGAGTCGGTCATCTTGTCCTCGAAAGTGACGAGGAATTCGGAAGGCCAGTTGGAACTCCAGTTACTGAAGAAAGAGTCAGGTTATGTTTTGAGCGAGATCTCGATACTGCAATCGGAGAGTGTGGAACTCTATACGGAGAAGGGACATTTGGAGACTTACCAGACGAAGTCCAGCAGGTCCTGGTTAACATGATGTTTAACATGGGTCGTCCTCGTCTCTCTGGTTTTAAAAAGTTCAATGCCGCGATCGAAGCTGGTGATTGGTTAGAAGCAGCAAAAGAAGGA
>Ga0070749_10001066_pt1 | contig 18518 bp, 9 predicted proteins | sample VirMetDEL_Nov_18_FD_75180 | JGI IMG/M metagenome (GOLD analysis project Ga0070749, IMG submission 75180) | Aqueous microbial communities from the Delaware River and Bay under freshwater to marine salinity gradient to study organic matter... | ecosystem: Environmental > Aquatic > Marine > Coastal...
ACATGGCGCTAAATTTAGGTTTCTCTGGTTTCAGAAGAGGTTCTTATGACTTCTACAAGTCTGACTTCAGATACTTAAATGACAAAGCTACAAGAGGTGGTATTAATGATGCTGCTGGTTCTGAAGCATTAAGAGGGGTTATTATACCTGCTGGATCTTCTTCAGTTTATGATCAAACTGTTGGATCAGCTGTAAGACGTCCTTTCTTACATGTTAGATATAGAGCTTCACAAACTGATGACAGAAGAATGAAAACTTGGGTTACTGGTTCTGTTGGTGCTGCTACATCTTCTTTAGACGTTATGCAACTACATTTCTTAACTGAAAGATGTTTAGTTACTCAAGGTGCTAACAACTTTATGTTAATGAAGTAAACTATTTATTAAGGATCGAGGCTTCGGCCTCGACCCTTTCTTTTTATTAATTTTATTATATATTATATTATGGCAAAAAAACAAGAAAAGGTAGAGGTACCTGTTGTTGAAACACCAGTTGTTGAAACACCAACACCTAAAAAAGTTGAATCTAAAAAACCTGAGTGGGAAATAAAAGATAGAGTTTATTATTTAACAAGAAAAAGAAGGCCTTTATCTTATATGGTTAGATCTGCAGGTATTTATTATTTTGACGAAGAAAAAGGTTATGAAAGAGAGTTAAAGTATTGTGAAAATCAAAAAACTTGTTTTGTTGATGAAATGCAAGGGGATCAAAGATTAGCTCACATTATTTTTAGAAACGGTGCTTTACACGTTCCAAGAAATAAACAAACTTTACAAAAGCTTTTATCTTTATATCATCCGCAAAGAAATACTTTATTTGAAGAATATAATCCTGTTGCAGAAGCTCAAGATCAATTAGAAATTTTAGAATTAGAGTTAGAGGCTCTTAACATAGCTAAATCTTTAGATATTGATATGATAGAAGCTATTATGAGGGTAGAAAATGGCTCTAAGGTGTCTAACATGAGTTCTAAAGAGCTTAAAAGAGACATTTTGATCTATGCTAAAAATAACCCTATTTTATTCTTAGAGTTAGCTTCTGATGATAATGTTCAACTTAGAAACGTTGGTATTAAAGCCACAGAGTTAGGTATATTAAAACTGTCAAGTGATAATCGTAATTTTTTATGGGGATCTAACGACAGAAAGTTAATGACAGTGCCTTTTGATGAGCATCCATACACTGCTTTAGCACATTGGTTTAAAACTGATGAAGGTATGGAAATATACCAGCAAATTGAAAAAAGATTAAACTAATCAAACTGTAGAAGCGGTCGCTCTACGGGGCGATCGCAAACTACAATAAAAAAATATGGTAAATATAGATAACGTATATCAAAAAGTATTAGCAATAGCTAATAAAGAGCAAAGAGGCTATATAACTCCGCAAGAGTTTAATTTATTTGCTGACCAAGCTCAAATGGATATATTTGAGCAATATTTTTATGATATAAATCAATTTAACAGAGTACCTGGTAACGACACAGAATATGCTGATATGCTAACGTTATTAGAAGAAAAAATAGCTATATTTAAAAATATAAAACTACTAGATTATATAGAGCCTTATTATAAAAAACCTTTGCAATTATATAGAGTTGGCACGCTAGAAACAGGTTTTGGGCAAATAGAGCAAATAACTCACAAAGAATATTTAAATATAAAACTATCACCACTTGCAAAACCAACATTAAAAAGAGCTGTATATATAGACACTCCTCAAGGCTTTAGAGTTTATCCTACTTTTACAAATAACGTACAGTGTCATTATATAAGAAAACCTAGAAAAGTTAATTGGGGTTATGTTGTTGTTGATGAGCACGCTTTATATGATGCAACAACTTCTATAGACTTTCAATTACATCCTTCAGAAGAAAATAATTTAATTATAAAAATACTAGCTTTAGCTGGAGTTTCTATAAAAGATCCTAGCGTTTATCAAATAGCTACAGCAGAAGACAACAAAAATATTCAACAAGAAAAAGCATAACACATGGGATTATTAGACGGTATTATACAAAAACAAAATCCAGTAACAGGTGCTGGAGAACTTATTGATTTAGGCTTGAATGCAAGAGTATATTATGAAGGGCCAGATGGTGTGCAACAAAGCGGTAACGCTAATTATGGTAACTATCAGTTTTTTTCATTAGAAGATATTATAAACTCTTTTTTAGTAGCTTACGTTGGTGAAAATAAATTAATAAGTAAAGTTAGTAGAACAGACGTAGCCTTTCATGCGCAACGCTCTTTAGCTGAATTAAGCTTTGATACTTTAAAGTCTGTAAAGTCATATGAGTTAGAAGTACCTGCAACACTAACCTTGCCAGTTCCACAGGACTACGTGCATTACACTGGCTTGTCTTACGTTGATGACTCTGGTATAAAAAGAAATATATATCCAACAGGTAAAACTTCAAATCCTGTTGCTTATCAACAAAACACTGATGGTAGTATAAAATTTGAAGATAATGTTTGGAAAGACTTAGTTACAGGTTTATATCAAGAATACGGTATTACAAGAACTTTCGATTCATTTGGAAATCCTATAGCTTCTGGTACACATTACACAGCTGACAGTACTTTTAAATCAAAAATACCTTTACCTAAGTTTGTAAAAGAAATAAGAGTTGATGTCACAGGTGATTCACGTACTTTACCTGGTTCTGGGGCTACAAGTACAAACTATGTGTCTTATGGACCTGGATCTGGTGTTCAAATTAATTTTCACGGAACTTACGATATTGAAGTTGGTATGTCTGTGTTTGGTCCTGGTATACCAATAAACTCTACAGTAGCTACTGTTGGTGATTCAACAAGCGCTAATTTTGTTGGTACTGGTATAACAATAACAAACCCTGAATATGAAGCTGACCAACTGTTAGATTTACCAACTGGTACTGCAGGGTTACCATTAAACACTCAACAAGCAAATACACAAATTATAATTGTTGATTTAAACAAAGAATCTAAAGCTTGGAAAAACTATAAAGCACACACATCACTTACTACTACAGACGATTATGAAGATGACACTGAGTGGGTAAACGAAGGTAGAAGATACGGTATTGATCCTCAACACGCTCAAAACAACGGCTCGTACTATATAGATGAAAACACAGGCTTAATACATTTTAGCTCTTTTTTATCTGGCAAAACTATTATATTAGATTATTTAAGCGATAGTCTTGGTACTGATGCAGAAATGAAAGTGCATAAATTTGCAGAGCAAGCGATGTACATGTGTATAGCATACGCGATACTTTCAACAAGAGCTAATGTACCAGAGTACATAGTAAGAAGATTTAAAAAAGATAAGTTTGCAGCTGTAAGACAAGCTAAACTGAGATTATCAAATTTAAAATTAACTGAATTAACTCAAATACTTAGAGGTAAATCTAAGCACATAAAACACTAATATATGCCGGAGATTAAACATGTTTTCAATCAAGGTAAAATGAACAAAGACCTTGATGAAAGACTGATAGAAAATGGTCAATATAGAGACGCTATGAATATACAAGTGTCAACTTCAGAAGGTTCTGATGTTGGTGCTATTCAAAATATATTAGGTAATTTAAATTTGTTTGAAAACAGCGAATTAGCTCCTAACGCAAAATGTATTGGTGTTGTTGCTGATGAAAAGGAAAATTGTTTTTACTGGTTTGTATATCACTCAACAAAAAGTTTAATATTACAATATAAAGATAATAGTGTTAATTTTGTTTTTGTAGATACTTCAGGAGAATTAGAGTTTAGTGATAATATAATAACTGGTATAAATATTATTGATGATTATCTTTTTTGGACTGATGGTTTTAATGAGCCTAAAAAAATAAATATTACTAAAAGCATATTAGGTACAGATCAAGGTGGTTGGTATCATACTAAGCTAGTTGTTCCTGAAAGAGGTATAACACCTAGTAGAGCGATAAACGTTAAGAAAAAACATATTACTGTTATAAAACCAGCTCCAAAAGGTAAACTTATTGTAGAGCCTGTTTACGAACAAATAGTTTCTGCTAAAACAACTTTTGATTTTGCTGATACTGGTGGTTTATTAAGTATTGGTGCTCAAGACGTAATTGAGTTTCGTGCTTTTTCTCCTAATAGTAGTTCTTATAAAGTAAACGATATTGTAAAATTATTAGACGAAAACTCAACTAATAGTATAATAGATGACTATCAAGTTAGAATAAAAATTTTAGAAGACGTTTCTTTTACAAATAGTTATCCTGCTAATTCATATTTGTTTGAAGTAGTTTCTATTTCTGCTGCAACTCCAACAAGCTCAACTACGTACAATTGTGAAACAGAAAGTGTAGAGCTGATATTCCCTCGTAAATTTGTTAAATTTGGCTATAGGTACAAGTATGATAGCAATGAATATTCTGCTATATCATCTTTTACTGATGCTGTATTTAAACCTGGGCGTTTTGAGTATAGCCCTAAAAAAGCTTTTAACACAGCGATGGAAAACAACTTAGTTTCTTTAAAATTAAGAAATTTTGTAACAGCTGATATACCAGAAGACGTAGTTCAAATAGATATACTTTACACAGAGTCAGATTCACCTATAATATATTTAGTTGATAAAATTAAATTTTTTGACGCACCTAGTGTTACTTTAGGTTTGTTGCCATCTGATAGATATGAGGTTAATAATTGGAACGCTAACTTGTATGAAATAACAGCTGACTTAATATACGCTGCAATACCTGAAAATCAATTATTAAGAACTTATGACAATGTACCTAAAAATGCTTTAGCTCAAGAAATAACAGGCAATAGATTAGTGTATGCTAATTATGAGCAAAACTACAATATAATTAACAAACCTATTTTAATTGGTGATTATATTTCAAGATATAAAAATAATGAATATTACGATATAAGTTATGATGGCAATGTTCAAAACTTACCTATAGGTACAAAAAAAAGAGTAGTTTTAGGAGAAGGTCAAAAATCTTTAAAATCATTAAGAGATTATCAAATAGGTGTTTCTTATGTAGATGCTTATGGTAGGCAAAGTCCTATATTTACTTCTAATGAGTCTCAATTTAAAATACCAAAAAAGCACGCTGCTTACAAACTTAAAATAAAAGGGCAAATGAAAACATCTGCTCCACAATGGGCAGAGTATTTTAAAATATTTGTAAAAGAAACTTCTACAGAATATTATAATTTAGCGTTAAGTAGAGTTTATTTAGCTTCTGATGGTGATATATGGCTGGCTTTTCCTTCTGCTGAAAGAAATAAAATTGATGAAGATACGTTTTTAATATTAAAAAAAGCAGCAGACTCTAATGAACTTATAAAAGAACAAGCTAGGTATAAGGTTTTAGCTATAGAAAATGAAGCGCCTGATTACATTAAAACAGAAATAAATCCAATTGCAGAGTTAGACGTTGGTACTGCTACATCAACAAACAATGCTTTAAATGTTTTTGGTAGTAGTGGACCAACTGTTAGTAGCAGGTATTTTGATATTGATGTGCAACAGTATCTCAACACCAACGCTACAGATTTAGACAAAGTTACAGATGATTTATACGTAGCATTTAAAGACTCTAATAATAATTACACTGAAAGATACCAAATAAAAAACGTCAACAACAATGGTACTCAATACAATATAACGTTAGATCAGTTGTTTAGCGCTTCTGACGCAAGTTTAATTTATACAAATTACCCTATAACAACTTCCGGAACACCTCCTGTTATAGATATAAACGGTGAGGTTAAAATGATTATATATTCTGGTGTAGTAAAAAATAAGCCAGAGTATAAAGGTGTATTTTTTGTAAAAATTAACGCAGACGTTATTGCTCAAAAAAATATATTGCCAAAATCTTCTGCAGTAACTAATTATGAAATAAAAAACACAGCACATGTTCATTATTTTTCAGATACGGCAGCGCCTGGAGTTACACTCGGTACTACACAATCGTCTAATACTAACAACGGTAACAACAGTGTAGGTAGAACAAATAGCAAAGAAGAATGGAAAGGGCTTTTAGATTTTGGAGGAAGTTCAAATAGTATTTTTGTAAATACACCTTCTGATGTAACAGGTGGTTTTTTTATTGACAAAGCTTCTTATGCTGGTGTTCATCCGACTGGTACCGCAACAAACGACGATGTTAATAATCCTAATCACGTAAGGTTTACTAGAAATATAGACAGCGTAAATAGTCCTGAGTTTGGTAAAGGTGTTTATCAAAAACCAAATGGTGATTGGGTTATAGAATTATCTTTTTCTTCTATTGGCGTGAGCGCTAGAAATAATCAAGAGGGTATATATAATGGAGAGTTAAAATTAAGAAATACAAATAATGCTGAAATATGGCAACCTGGAAATAACCAAGACTCTTTGTCTATATATCAAGATCATTATGGTGGTAGAGATGATGAGTTAAAACAAATTATAAGTAGATTAACTGTAAATTCTAAATTTAGAATAAAAGGAAACGATAATTCAACTCAAATATTTACCATAAAAAACATTGAGCTTGAAAAAAGATATAACTATACAAACTATGAAGATTTATACCAGTCTTATATAGATTATCTTTTTTACGGTGATTATGATACTTACATGAAGCCTGTTTGGAGAAATTTTACAGCAAGACATAATAGAAGAATAACATATATACTCACACTTGATGGCGATCAAGATTTAGGTAGTGTAAAAATAAATGGTACAGATTTAATAACTAGTGGTGGTGGTGGTGCTATTGGAAGTTCTTCTTCTGTAGGATTTCAATTTATAGATGAGCGTATAGATGAAAATATAAATAATATAATAAGTGAAAACCCTGCTATATTTGAAACAGAACCAAAAGAAACTGCTGGTTTAGACGTGTACTACGAAGCTAGTGATTGTATACCTGTTAATTTCAACAACAACAAAGGTTCTTTATTTGCTCCTATTGGTAGCGTTGTTACTTGTCCAGCTAGACCTGACACTATAAATCCTAACGTTGTAACTGTTGTTAGAGGTTGGCAAAACAATATCGTAACTTTTAACACACCTATTGATCTTGCTGAGTACCAAGGCCCTCCTGGTTTAAACAAGCCAGCTGTTAGAGTTTTATTTACAAGACCAGATGATAGTTACACAAGTGCGTATATAGACGTTGGTCTTTCACAAGCACATCAATCAACTACCGGTGCAACAGCTGCGTATGTTGTTTCTCAAACAGGTTTATCAAAAAATCCTTTTGCTTTATCTTGGTTTAATTGTTACTCTTTCAATAATGGTGTAGAGTCTAATAGAATAAGAGATGATTTTAACGCTGTGATTTTAGACAAAGGCGTTAAAGCTAGCACTACTTTAGACGAGCCTTATAGAAGAGAAAAAAGAAAATCAGGTTTGATATATTCTGGTATATATAATAGTAACTCAGGTGTTAACAATTTAAATCAGTTTATACAAGCAGAAAAAATAACTAAAGATTTAAACCCTACATACGGTAGTATACAGAAGCTTTTTACAAGACAAACTGACTTAATAGCTTTTTGTGAAGATAGAGTTGTAAGAATACAAGCTAATAAAGACGCTGTGTTTAATGCTGATGGTAACCCACAGTTAATTGCTACAGATAGAGTGTTAGGACAAACTTTGCCTTTTGTTGGTGATTATGGTATATCTACAAATCCTGAAAGTTTTGCTGCTGATAATTATAGAGTTTACTTTACAGATCAACAAAGAGGCGCTGTATTAAGACTGTCAATGGACGGTATAACAAATATTTCTGATTATGGTATGTCAGACTATTTTAAAGACGTGTTTAATTCTAACAATAGCATTGTTCTTGGTAGTTTTGACGATAAAAAAAGCGAATATAATTTAACAATACCAAACAAAGCAATTACAGTTTCTTACAAAGAATCTGTAAGAGGTTGGTCAAGTTTTAAATCTTTTTATCCAGAACAATCAATAAGTGTTGGAAATAACTATTACACTATAAACAAGGGTTTACCATATCAACACCATGTAGAAAATGATTATAGTGGTAATCCTGTAGATAGAAATACTTTTTACGGAAGTTACACGCCTTCTTCAGTTACGTTTATATTTAACGACGCTCCAGACGTGGTTAAGTCTTTTAAAACTTTAAATTACGAAGGTAGTCAATCATATGTAAAAAGAGAAATTACAGATGCAAGAACAGGTTACTATAATTTAGAAAATAAAGACGGTTGGACGGCTTCTTCAATACAAACTAATAAACAAGAAGGTAGTGTGTTAGAATTTATTGAAAAAGAAGGTAAGTGGTTTAATTATATAAAAGGTGAAAACGCAGAATTAAAAACAGATGAATTTAGTTTTCAAGGTATAGGTAGAGCTATAAACACTGATATTGATAACACTTTATATCCAGTTATAAACGGATGTACTGATTCTAATGCTGATAATTACGATCCAACTGCTACTGTAGATAATGGTACGTGTACTTATACTTTTCCACCATCACCTACTAATATCGGCGGGTGTATGGATCCAAATTCTGCAAACTATGATCCAACAGCTACATACGATGATGGTAGTTGTATTTTACCTTCTAGCGTTGTAAATGGCTGTACAGATCCTAACGCCTTAAACTATAATCCACTAGCTAACGTAGATGACGGCTCTTGTATTTTACCAATTTATGGCTGTACTGATCCTAGCGCTTCAAATTATGATCCAAACGCTAATGTTGACAATGGAAGCTGTACATATTTACCTGGTCCTGGTGGACCTGGTAGTGGAGGCGGTGGAGGTAATCCGCTAACTCCTGGTTGCACAGACCCAACAGCGTTAAATTATAATCCACTAGCTCAAGTAGATGATGGTTCATGTATATATCCAGGATATAGTATAACAGTGCAAGACTTAAATGATGACGATTAAATAATTTAACATGCCAGTAACTTTTAATACAAATAATAATTACAACGTTGAAATTATAACAGAGCCAAATGCTTTGAGTTTAGTTAACCCTGGTGTTCATGGTGCTCCTCAAGCTATAAAATATAGTTCTATTACTAACACGCCTTATATAGAAGTTAAAATAACACCAGATGTTTATCAATACCCTTTACTAGCTGGTAACATGAATTTTGATAGCTTATATAGATTTATTGATTGGCGTGCTCAAAATAACGTTAATAACACTTGTTCCCCACCAACAACACCTCACGGCGTTAATAGCACAAACACTTGGGGTTTTACACCTTTTGCAGGAGCTACTGCAAACGGTACTGTTTGTACTTTACCACAAGTAACAACTAATGTGCAAAACTCTAGACAAGGACCTTTTGAATCTCATAGATCATTTGGCGCAATATACACTGATCAATTAGCTAATGGTGTTGCTTGGACAAAAGTTATTTGGGTTGAAGTTTATGAAGATGATAACGGCCAAATAATTAATACTCAGTTTTCACCTGAAAATAATGAAGATTTAGCTAGTTGGCAATTATGGAATCCATTAAATCCTAATACTCCAATAACAAACAACGTATACCCTCAGTACATTAGAGCTTTTGTGTTTTTAGAGTTTGCACCTTCTGGCCCTGTTGGTTTAACTAATAACGTTGATATATTTATAGATATTGATGAAGATGAGCCTGTATACGGTTGTACAGATCCTAACGCTGACAACACTACACCAGGCGCAACAATTGATGATGGGTCGTGTACGTACGCGCTAGTTCCTTACAATGTATACGTAAATGAATCTGAAGTAGTACATAGCGGTGCGTTTACTAATTATAACGATCCACCTTTTGCGTCAGAAGTTCCTGAATATGACTTTGTTACCTCTACATTAGGAACATTGAATTTAAACAGTTTGCCTGTTATGCCTAAAAATTTAGAGCTTGTTGGTGGTCAATTTACTTTTTCTTCTACTTATGTCGCTGGAGACAATGTTACTGAAACAATATCTTTTATGCTTAGGCCTAGATTACAAGTGAGTAATACTGGGTTACAACTAGCTTCAGCTATTTTTGATTTTCCTCATACTGGTGGTCCTGAAGGTCCTGGTGCTGACATGACAGACTCTTCAACTTTTTTAGGTGATGCACAAAATAATTTAGTTGCAGCATCGCTTTATGTAAATAATATTGATCCTGATACTGGAAGTTCAGCTGGTAGAAACGTATATCTTGCTAACGGAACTACTATAGGTAGTAGTACTTCAGATCAACCAAATTGGGTTCCTGACGTTGGTTATACTGATTCAGAAGGTGATGTTCCTAAAACAGTTTGTCAGTGGCAGCTAGATGACGATAAGCTAGAGTTTGTACAACCTGACGGTACTATTTTTACTGCTTTTGTAACTAATTTTTACGTTGAAGAAGATTACGACACTGGTGGTAACTACCCGATACCTGGATATGAGTGGTTTCCACAAAGATTAGTTGTGCATGCTACTATAAGCTTTACAATGCCCGCTAACGATGTATATTTAAACTTTGATTTTGTACATGATACAGATCGTATAAATCCACAATAATATGGCAACAATAAATAATATAATTTTTGATACTTCTGCAATGCCTGCAGCCTTAACCACTAGGTCTTTTACAGTGGTTGGCGAGCCAGGCTCTCAGTTTACCATGACTGTAACAAACGAAGATAGTCACTTTTATAATTTTTCAGAAGAAGTAGATAAGAACGGTGATTTAAAAGTTGCTAGAGCTTTTACTGCTACACCAGACAGATTAGATGTTAAAACTATAGACGAAAGTGGTAGTTATACTAGTCTTATACAGTTTCCAGCAATAACAGACGACGATCATTACTATGTAACTTTATATGCTGTTGGCGACACTGATTTAAACAGTATTTTATCTGCAAATGATGTTTATATTTTGCCTAAGATATATCAATACAAAGATACAACTTTAACTTTTTCTTTGTCTTCAGCTGCAAACTCTGGTACATATAACACTTTGCCTAGTAACGTAACAGCTACAGGTGTTAGTAGCTCTGTCGTTAATGCAATACCATCTCAAGTAACAAAAAATATAAGTTTTGCTGTTAGCTTAGGATCTAGTCAGTTTGTAATAGCTAGACAGCCTATAGCAGATGATTTTGAATTTACAACAACTACAACAACGGTATCAAGCTCTGATTCTACTGGAGAAACTCTTGCTATAGAGGTTGCTGATATTAGCAAATTATCAGTGCGCATGGCTGTAACTGGTACGGGTATTGCTTCAAACTCTTTAATAAGAGAAGTTATACCAGGTTATAAAGATTATAATAAATCTTCAGATTTAGAAGATGTATATGTAATACCAAAAATAAAAAGTACAAACACTGAAGGAAAAGAAATAATATCAGATAGTCCTGGTGGGACAATAATTATAAGCAACGCTTCTACGTGGAACTCTGGTGTAACTTTAACTTTTACAAGTGGCATTAGAGATGTTGAAGATTTTAACGGAACAGTACTTGAAGTTAATAATTTAGCTTTAACAATAGATCCTGTAGTAACTACAACAGATGCTGCTGTTAGTAATAGCACAACAATACCTATCACAAGTACAGACGGTATAAAAGCAGCTGAAAGCGTTATAATATCTGGTATAGGCGTTACAGGTGCTCCACATGTAGACGCTGTTAGTGCTGGCGTAAATGTTACTGCTAGCTCTGCACAAACTATTGAAAATGGTCAAACAATAACTTTTACAGGTAGCAGTAGAAATGCCACTATAACAGCAGATATAAAAGTTTTGCAGTATGGTATTGACGATTTAACATTAACATTAGCTTTAGACAATATTTTAACAGTAGGATAATATGCAAATAACATTAACTTTTGACAAACCTTTAAATTGTTCAGTTTCAGTTGGAGACACTGTTTTTTATACGCCAGTATCTCAAGGTGGTGGTTTTAGCGTAACGCAAACATCAACAATGCAAGAACTTGGAACTGTTGTAAGTATAAGCGATCAATATTTACAACCACAATTAGTTATTAAAAATGACACTATATCTGTAGCTCCTACTATAACACCTGCTACGTTTATAGCGTTTAGAAAAAATAACAAAGTAAATTTAACTAGTTTAAAAGGCTATTATGCTGAAGCTAAATTTGAAAATAATTAAAAACAAAAAGCAGAGTTATTTGCTGTTAGCTCTGAAATAGTACAAAGTAGTAAATAATACACAAAAAGTGTAATTATAAATAAGTATAAATAAAAAATAAATATTATGCCAGTAGGTAAAAAGAAAAGTCCGGCAAAATTTATAGGAGCAGCAGCGATAGGTTTAGGCGTTATACAAGGCGCTACAAGCATTATTGGTGCTAGGCAGGAAAGAAGAAGATTAAAAAGAGAAAACGAAAGAGCTCAAAGACAATACGAGGGCTTTAGAAAAGATTTACAGTCTTTAGAAATAACAAATCCTTATCAAGATTTACCGACAACTTTTGAAAATACATTTGAAGATTTAACGGTTAACCAACAACAAGCACAGTTTCAAGCACAGCAAGGTGCTCAGGCTAGAGCTAATTTATTAGCTAATCTTAGAGCTGCTGCAGGTGGTAGTGGTATTGCTGGTTTAGCACAATCTTTAGCTAATCAACAACAACTACAAACGCAACAAATATCTGCTAGTATAGGACAGCAAGAAGCTGCAAATCAAAGATTACGTGCTCAAGGTGCTGCAAACGTGCAACAAATGGAACAACAAGCTCAGGCTAGAGTTGGTTATGGAGAGTACTTAAGACAAGAAAGTGAAAACCAAAGACAAATGAACTTAATGCAGTTAAAAGCTGGTAGACAACAAGCGCAAAGAGATTTTAGAGCTAGCGCGCAAGCACAAAGACAAAGAATGATGGGTGGTGTTGGTCAAATTTTAGGTGCTGGTATACAAGGATTTGCCGCTGGTGGAGGGTTTACAGAAGGTGGATTTAGCTTTGACACTTTGTTTGGTAGAACACCTGGTTTAACAACAGCGCAAACTGGATATGATAAAATTACACCTACTATAAGTGGCACTAACTATAACGATGATATATTTGAATCTCAAGAGTATTTAGATCTTTTTGATCCAGAAGATTAAAATGATATATAAACAATAAATTATGGCAATAGATTTTTACAAATTAGGAAGACAATCAGGTGCTACTACACCTAAAGGACAGCAAAGTGGTTTTGAATCATTGGTAAGTAGTGCAACTAAACCACTAGAGGATATGATAAAAGCTAGTCAGGCTACTACTGCGGCTTTATCTGCTGCTATGCCAGCTGGTGTACCTATAGACAAAGTGCCTGAGCAATTAAGAGGTAAGGTAAGTGCATATCTTGCTGACAATAAAAAAGAATATACAGACGCTGCTAAAGTTGTTGCTTCTGGTATAAATCCTAATAGCCAAAGATATAGAGACGCTGTTGAAACAATGAATAGAGTTAGTACTAAATTTGAAAATTTAAGTAATACTTTAGAAGACATTGCAGTTAAAAGAAAAGCAGCATTAGATGATCCTAGTTTTTCACCTGCTACTTCAAAACTTGATCAATTAACTTTTGAAAATTTAAAAAACGGTAGTATATATGATTCGATGAATTTAAATGAAGACGGCACATTTACTTATCAAGATGGTCAAGGTGGTATTAAACAATGGAAAGACTTTGCTATTACTAAACAAGGATTTGTAGGGCAACAAGCGTTTGTTGGTGCGCTTGAAGCTTTAAGAAAATATAAGAAAAACACAGAAGACGCTTCTTGGAATAATCAAGAAAAAAGTTTACAAATTCAATTTGATTCACTATTTCAAAAGCTTGGGCCTAGAGGTTCTTTAGATTACGCTTTGGCTGACGAAATTTTTTTAAATGAAAAATTTAAAGGTAAAGATAAAGATGAGCTTATTAAAAACCCTAACAATGTTATTAGCGAGTATAAAGACTATGTCATGGAGCAACTTAAAATTGAGTATGATAAAATGGACTCGTACAAAGTGGAATACAAAGGAACAGCCGCTGATTATGATAAAATGGTTAAAGGCAAACAAGTGCAAAAAAAGTTTAACACGTTTATGACGCCAGACTCTTCATCTACAGGTGCTGGAAGAACACCTGCGCCAGAAATGCCAACGCCTGACGAACAAATAAACTGGTTTAATACAAATATAAATAGAAATAAAACTGTTAAATTTAATCCAGTAGAAAAAGAAACTGGTAAAGTTCAAAAAGGTTATTACGAAGTTATAAAATACAGTGATGGTAGTGAAGAACTTAAGTTAATAAGCCCTGGAATGAATTTAAGATGGGAAGATATGAGTTTACTTATTGATTATAACCAAATAGCAAGAACAAACTAATGGCAAAGGCTTCGTTTATAAATAAACCTGATTCTGGAATTAAAGAAGAAATTTCTGTGCTTGAAGGTTTTAAAAATTCTATTTTAAATAAAGTGCCTGAGGCAGCGCAAATAGGCTTGCAAATACAAACCGCTATAGCAGAAACTTTAATAAGACCTATTGGTGGTGATGAAGCTGCTTTGTTTTTTTTAGGTGGAGATGTAAGTGGTCAATCGGGCTTTGTTGATCCTAACACGGGTGAAATAGTAAAGTTTGATATGGCTGCTTATAAAAGAGATGGTTATGATGCAGTAGAAAACAAAAGATATTACGAGCTTGAAAAATTAAACAGAAGAATAGATACCTATATACCAAGAGTTAATGAAAAAGGAGAAAGTTTACAAAATCTTTATGTTACAAAACTTGACGAAAAGTTTAAAAAAATAGATGATCTAACTAAAAACAGAAAACAAATAACAGACGAAGGCGTTACTGGTTTTATTGACGCTGCTAAAAAAGGTGAGTTTGATGATATGTTTGTTCAAGGTTTTGATTTTCTAACTTCTACAGCAATGCATGCTGGTTCTGCTTTTGTGACTGGTGGTCTTAGTATGTTTGGCACCATGACAGGTGGTGCTTGGGCAAATTATAACGACGAAAAGTCAAAAGCTCTTTACGGCGAAGATGATCCTGATAGATTAAAAAAATTAATAATTAACAACGAAGATGATGTTGCAATACCAGCTGTGCTTGGTGGTATTGGTTATATGTTTGAAAGACTTGGTTATAAAGGCATGATGCGAGAAATTTCTAAAAGAAGTTTTTCAGGTAAAAAAGCAGTAAGCTTACTTGTTGCTGGTAGCCAAGAAGGTACTACAGAATATTTACAAGGTTTAACAGAAAAACTAAATGAAAATTTAGGTAAGCAAATGAGTGTAGAAGATTCTGTTATTGATGTTGGTAAATACGCTGGTACAGAAGAAGCTTTTGACAATTTTTTTGCAGGATTAATTGGTGGTACTGGTCTTACTGGTGGTGGTAAACTTGTACAAGCTGCTTTAAGAGCAGATCAAAACAGTAATATATTTATTAATAAACAAATTAATAAAATATCAAGATTAGTTGAATTACAAGCAAGAGCTAAAAACAAAGAAGAGTTTGATAGTTATAACGAGCAGTTACAGATAGAATTTACAAATTTCAAAGAATATTTAGAGTCTAACAAAAAAGTTTCACAATATTTAAAAAGTAATGAAATAGTTAATTTAACTAATGCTGTAAATAATAGAAGAGATGCTACCGCTGAAATAGTAAACTTAATAAAAGGCTTTAAAAAAGGAGTTATTAATAAATCTACTTTTGATTTGCAAGTAGAAAAATTAAAACAAAATGTTTTAAAAATAGATTCTGAGATTAATAAAATTAAAACTGACGCTAACTTGCGTTTGTTAAAAAAAGATTTAGACGAAGCTGGTGAGTTTGTAGGAGATATAAAAAATTTAACTCAAGAAGTTTACGAAACAAACGAAGAGTTTATAAAAGCTTTAGAAGCTGAATATAAAAAGCAGGGTAAAAAAATGTCGCAAGACATAAAAAAAGGCATAGTAAAAGTTCATGGTACAAAAATAGGTAATAAAATATTAGTTAACGCTGCTGTAGCTGCTGATTTAAACGCTGTTGCAACAGGTACACATGAGGTTATCCATGCTATTGTAAGATCTTCTTTACAAGCTGATGACGGTACAGGAAACTTAAGTTCTCAAGGCGAAACAAAAGTCAAATCTTTTATAGCTACTTTAAGCTCTAGCACTCTTAATAAAATTGAAGATTTATTAGAAAAAGGCGGGTATAAGAAAAACGAAGATGGTACCGATAAAGAATTTAAAGAGTATGGCGAAGAATATTTAGCTATGTACGCTCAGCTTTCTAAAGAAGGTAATATTAGTAAAAACGTATTGCAAAAAGCTGGTGATTGGTTTGTGAGCTTACTTAGAGAAAATAATTACAAAAAAATAGGATTTGAAGATGGTACTCAAATAAAAAACTTTTTAGATGCTTATGTAGAAGGATCTCAAGATGCTGAATTTAAAAAAATATCAAGAGAGTTAGCTCAAGAAGGTACTTTAATGGCTGATGACATAAAAGAATCTAAATCTAATCTTATTGAAGACATAAATAAAATGCAAAAAGGTGCGGCTACAAAAGCTGAGTTTCAAAAACCAGAAATATTTAACGAAGTATTTAAGGCAATACAACCTGGTGGTGCTATAAACAACTATATAAGAAGTTTAGGTATGAGCGTTGAAAAAACTCAAGAGACTATTGATGCTGTAACTGATCGTTTAATTAATTTTGACCCTGCTGCTAAAAGAAAAGATGGTAGTGTTATTGGACCAAAAGGTCTTGGTGAATTTATAATGGCTAACGTAGGTTTTGCTAAGTTAGATGCTGCAAAATCATTAGCAAAAAAAGCTGAAAAACAAAAAAGAACTACAAAATTAGACGATCCAGATGTTAAAGATATAGCTGATACACCTACGACAACTGAAAAAACTCAAGTTCAAGATGTTAAGCTTAGAAAGTTAAAAGATTTTAATGTAAATTTAGACGATGGTTTAGCCGATGCTTTAACTGTTGCTGAAGTTAACGATATATTGGATAATTTTAACAATGGTAAAATAGCTTTTGAACAAGCGCAAAAAGAAATAGATAAAATTGTTCTTAAAGATATAAGGGCTGGTTTATCTAAATCAATACCAAAAATATCAAAAGGTAAACCAACGCCTGAATACGAGGCTTTTATTAGAAAAGAGTATGATGAAATTATTCAGAGCTTAGGAATAAAAACAATAAGAACTTCATACAAAAAGTTTTTTACTCAAGAAAAAACAGGTGTACAAGATTATAAAAATATTGATCCTGTTACAGGTAAAGTTAGTAATTATAGAAAATCAACGCAAATAAATACTACTAACAAACGTGAGTTTATAAAATATTTTTTAGAAGCTAAAGGTGGTGTTTTAAATGAAAGAAGAACAGCTTTAATAAGACGTATTGCAAAAAGAAAAGCTAGCTTAGCTGTTGATAATTATATTGAACAAAACTCTAACAATATAGAGGCTATTGTTAAAGCAAAAATTAGAACGCTATCTGATACGGCTGAAAATACTACTAATGAACAAGTAAGTTTTGATTCTGTTAAGTTTTCTAAAACTTTTAAGAAAAAGTTTAAAAATATTTCTAGTGAAATGGGTAAACTTAAAAAACCTATAGACGGTTTTACTCATTATTACAAACCGCCAGGTTGGAAAGAAGGTGATAAAGTGTTGACTTTTAGTTACAAAGAAAAGACTGGTAAATTTAACGAAGGTTTTGCTTACGAACAAGCTTTTGCAGAAACCTTAGAAGAAGTTGGCATGAACATTAAAGATTTTGAAGTAACGCTTAAAGTTTCTGGTGAAGAAGGTGGTGTTGCTGACGCACAGGTTAGTTATTTAGGTGAAATAGAAAATCATGAAATAAAGAAAAATTTAAGTGCTTTTTTTGGAAGTACATTAATTAATAATTTAAACATAAAAAGCAAAGTATTTACTTTAGCTAACGAAATTCATAATAGTATAAAAAGTAGAGACGGTAAAACAACTTTGTCACAATTTGTAAAAAATACAGTTGTAAAAAATTTACAACAAAAAGTAGAAAAAATAAACGCTGAAATAAACGCATACAATAAAAAGTATGGTTATAAAAAAGGTGACGCAGAGTTTGGGGAACAGATAACAGGTAATGTTGTAAAAGGTAAAAAAGTAAAAACTGAAAAAATACCTAGAGAAGTTTGGAATAAAGTTGGTAAAGAACTAGGTGTGTTAAAAACTGGTTTAAAAATTATACAAAATCATTACGGAACTAAAGGTGCTGGTGCTGTAAAATCTATAAGTATATTTGGTTTTGGCTCTTTTAGATTAGACCCAACTTCTATATTTAAAGGCCTTGAAATGCTTGACGTTAACACCGAAGTTTACGCTAGTTTACGATATGGAAAAAGTTCTCAACAAGGTTCTCAAGAATTTGTTACGTTTAAAACAGGTTTGCAATTTAGATTAGATGGGAAACCTAAAAACACACAAAACTCTGGTCTCATTACTCAAGAAAGTATTTTAGAAGCTTTAGGTAATCCACCTGCATTTTCTAAAAATATAAGTAATGCAAATAAATTTAG
>Ga0070749_10001067_pt1 | contig 18511 bp, 13 predicted proteins | sample VirMetDEL_Nov_18_FD_75180 | JGI IMG/M metagenome (GOLD analysis project Ga0070749, IMG submission 75180) | Aqueous microbial communities from the Delaware River and Bay under freshwater to marine salinity gradient to study organic matter... | ecosystem: Environmental > Aquatic > Marine >...
AACCTGATCTTCAACCAACTCGGCGCTACGCAGCCAATGCAAGGCCCAGTTTCACAGGTCTTCTACCTCGGTCACAACCGTGTTTACGGCACTGAAGTTCAGAGCATCTACAACAAGTTCAACCTGACCTACAAGGGTCTCGTTGCTAACCGTATTGGTTCAGCTTCAGGTGTTAACTTCAACGGCGTCCTGTCAGGAACGTTCCTCGATAAAGATGGTAACCCAATCGGTGGACTGCCCAACAAAGGTCTGACCAGTGGTCTAACTTACGAAGAGTATAGCAAAGCAACAGGCTTTGACACCAGCAACGTCATCTCAAAGGAAGCAGGTTCTGCTAGTGCAACCTTCGGTGGTCAAATCGCTGGTTGGCCTGATCCTACGACTATTCTTGGTTGGACTGTTTCAGCAGGTGAAAGACTTGCTGGCACGAGCATCCCAGAGATCTCACTGCAAATCCAGACTCAGCCAGTCACGGCTCGCACTCGTAAGATGCGCGCTCTCTGGACTCTGGAAGCATCACAAGACCTCAAGGCTTACCACAACCTCGATCTTGAGCAAGAGCTTACTTCACTCCTGTCAAACGAGCTTCAGCTCGAAATTGACCGCGAGCTTATCGAAGATATGCGTATGATTGCTTACGGCATGGTTGATCGGACTGACGCTTTCGGTGGTTGGTATCCTGGTTCCCTTGATCCAAAGGGTTCCCCAAACAACTTCCCAGCATTCGGCGGCAGAGAGCCCTACGGTGCCAATGAGTTTGCTCCAGGAAGCTTCGAGTATGAACTTTCCCAAGATGGCACTGGCGCTAAGGGTGTTGACTCAACTCAAGTAGGTGGTCCAAACTCAAACGTCTTTGTTGTTGACCTGGAATACTTCAGAAATGGTGGTAACTGGGCTCCTCAGCATGTTGGTCACGTTTATGCAAACCTGCTAGCAACGATCAACTTTGCATCACAGGACATCTACCGCACGACCTTCCGTGGTCCTGGTAGCTGGATGATCACTTCACCTCTGATGGCTGCAATGCTTGAGTCAGCCGCCAAGCTAGAAGGTGGTATCAACTCTGCTGACCGCCCAAGCAACATTGGCAACACGTCAATCGAGTTCAAGGGCAAGTTCGCAGGTCGCTACGATCTGTTCGTTGACCCAATGTTCCCGACTGATGAAATCATGATGGGTTACAAGGGTGCTGGTCCAATGGATTCTGGGTTCATCTACTGCCCATACATCCCACTCCAGCAACTCCCAACGATCACCGATCCTGAAAGCTTCCAGCCAAGAAAGGGCCTCTTAACCCGTTATGGCAAGGTCGCAATTCAGCCTGCATCACGATTCTTCAGAATCATCCGTGTTGTTGGTGCCTCTCCTGACTCAATCGTCAGACCAATGGCTAGAAACTCCGGAGTCCAAGGTGCTGCTGCTGGCTACAACAGCTTCTGATAATTAATCAGAGAATGAATTAGGTCGGGGGTGTAAAATCCTCCGACCTTTTTTTATTTATGGGGACTAAATACTAATAGTATGAATAAGTATAAAAACATATCAAATACTAAAATCATCTTAAACTACAAAGCTGATTTTGTTTTTGTAAATCCAGGCGAGATTGTTGAGTTAGATTTTGTTCCAACAGAATATGAAAAAGTGCTTGTTCAAGATACGATAAAATCTAAAATTGATATTTCTGATATAGAAGAACATCAGTCTTCTGATCTACCAGAAGATTTTGTTGTATTAATTGATGATGCTGTTGTCGAAGACATTCGAAAAGAACAGACCAAACAATTAGCAAAAAAACCTCGTGGAAGAAAGGCTAAGTAATAATCATGGTAGTAAAACCTAAAATTGTTTGGGGTAATAGTTACGCTAGTTATGATGGAGACCGAATCACAGATTACAAAGTAACTGATGATATCGGTAAAGGGCTCTATGACGAAGTTCCCTCTTTCCAAGTATCTCTAGAGGAATTTAATCCATTCTACAGAGAAGTGGCTGATTTTATCTTAGCAAGATTAGGCTACCCAGTAGTTAGAGTCGAACTAACACCTTTCCAAATGAGGACTGCAATAGATGAATCAATCCAAAGGATGAGCTACCACGCTCCAGTATGGACAAAACAATATGCAGTTTTTCAAACTCAGTTAGGGGAGAATCTTTATGAGATTCCAAGATTCATTGCAGATAATCTTACCTATGTCATCTATAAAAAAACCTTGCTTTCTATCCAAGCTCAAGCTGGGACTCTTGAGTTTGATTATTTTATTAAGTATTTTCAGGATGCTCATCTCTTTTCAGATTTTTCAGTAGGTGAGTTTTATATCCTTCAAATGCACTTAGAGATGGTTCGTAAGATTCTTTCCCAAGAAGGTGCATGGGATGTGCTGAACGGAAATCTTCTTCAGTTAACTCCAACTCCGGCTGTCGATGACTACTGCATTTTAGAGTATAGAGCTTTAGATAGCAACACCATTCATTACGCATATAAGTCTTGGATTAAAAGATTTGCTTTGGCTTGTTGCAAAGAAATTCTAGGACAGATCAGAGGGAAATACCAGACACTCCCAGGCCCAGGCGGGGGAGCTCAATTAAATGGACAGGCTTTAACTCAGCAAGCAATGCAAGAAAAAGAACAGTTAATTCAAGAACTTCTAACAGAGCTTGAAGAGCCACCACTCATTACTACATTCTAAGATGAGCGACTACAACAAAAGATATAAAGTAACAACTCCCATGCCGTTATCTGATCTAGATAATGAAGCAAGTTTACTGTCTTTGTATGATATCAATAATCCTGATATCGGTTACTTTAATCTAATTGATCAAGAGAACATTAAACTTTCTGGTTCTAAGGTTCTTTACTACATGTATCACGGAGAAACTAGTTACGATAAAGTCTACCTAGAAGAGCGTAATAAAGTTATCTCAAGAGAACCAATTGTTTTATGGTCTTCTTATGATCCAAAAGTAATTGAAGAAGCCGTCAATGAGTTTGGTTTAGAGTTAACTAATGACCAAACATTTGTGTTTAACAAAAGTTATATTGATCAAAAGCTATCTAGAGAGCCTCGACCTGGGGATATCCTTAAGCCGATGTTCCAAAATATGAAGTATGAAATCTATGAAGTTCAAGAGGATGCTTTTGAAGCTTATGGAGTTTATCATTACAATTGTTTTGCTAAACTACTAAGAGATTCAGACGATGTTGTTGATGAGCCTGCATTAGAAACTCATGAACCCATAGCAAGACTAGATATTTTAGAGGACTATTGATATGACTGAGCTAAATCCTGTTGTTCCAGTTGAGGTGGGCCGAGACAATTATGTTGATGGCACTCAAGGATCTAACATTGAGTATAGCCAAGTTAGAGTAATTAACATTACTCCCCATGAGGTCTCTGAGATTAAGACAAGCGTAATCACGCTTGAGCCAGGGATGTTCCCAGTCACCTCACCCGGAAATACCACTCCTCAAATATCTGTGTGCTCAGTTGATGTTACCGCAGGATATGTTCAGTGGGAACCAATGGGAGATCTCCACCCTGTAAGCCCAGGATGCCCTCTAGGATCTTACAAATATCTAAGGGTGAAGTGGGACTGCTACATACCCGCAGGCTCTGACTCAGCAAATTACGCTGTGAATGGAGCTATCAAAGGACCCTATCCGCATTACGCTGAGAAGATCTATAGATTTAGATCTCTTGAGCCTGCAACAGATCCTCAATTTACGCTGACCAATCCAGTGCTTTCTGCTCTAGGGGCATTAAACTCCACAGCCCCAATGCACTTTGAGTTCTCTGCTCACGGTTATGTGAACAAATTTACTTTTGCAAGCGGATTGTATGGACAAGACAAACAAACAGCATTTCCAGATGGATCTTCTATACTTCTCGCAAAACGTGAGCCTATATTTGATAGATATCAAATTGAACAAGGCGACGTTAATGAACCTCCCACAACGCAGCAAACAACCTGTCTAGCTAAAGAATATATGGTTCATGGTCGAATTGTTCCTGAACTAGATTTTGACGGAGCAGCCTTCGAAGTAAAAGTATCAGGAAACCCAGACCCAGCATATAAATTAGCTAGTAGCTACGGAACTTCTGGTCGAGATGCTCCTCCATTTTGGTATAATCTTTATTATGAGTTACAACATAATAAGAATATTATACCATTTACATTCATTTGGGGTGTAGGACTTTTAACTTATGATCAAGGAGCAGCAGGTAGCCTTAGCGAAAACTTCTATGATCCAAGAGGAGCATTAAAAGATTTACCTGACGTTCACGGAAGACTAGGAGGAATCAAAGGAAGTTCAAATCATGGCCCAAGAGCTAGATCATTCGGAGCCCCTGGAACTTGGGTAGATACAGTAAAGCCTCTTAACTCTAGAGAAGCTGATAGTCCTAACATCTTCTGGAGTGATGATGATATCACATTCTCCGTTGTAGGTCCCGATGTTGTTTGTCACGCATCCTCAGTAAACGTTTGTGCAGTTTATGATGATACTGTAAATGGTTTAAAGAGAACTATTCTAAACTGGTTTGATAAGAGTAATCAAAGTTGGTATGATGTTGAAGTTTATGGCTATAATGCTTTACCTTACTCATCAACTTGGGTTCTTCGAGGATGTATTCATGTAAACAATAATTATCTGCCAAATGCTAATCTAAGCACTAGGGATATAAATTCTCAAAGCTCAAATTCATTAGAGAGAACTTGGGCAATTGATTTAAATTTTGGCGACCGCAAACTATTTACAACATTTAAGAATACAATACCGAAACCACCACAAGAGTATATTACAAGACAAGATAAACCCGGAGGAGGAAAATACACTGACTCCTATCAGTCGGCTGCTTATTTAGCAGAGGGCGCTTGGGATGATAATGTGACAATTGATGTTACTTATATTCCATTAGGTTTAACTACAACCAGAGCTGTTGTAGGTTTAGAGGAAGATCATCCTTACTATAATCAACCTAATTTTGAGGATGATAAACGAGTAGGTCTTTTAAAGAACTTGAAAGAACCCTGGGCTATGAACCCTCATGGTCTCGCTGCTCGCGCAGGTATACCAGGAGGTCAAGCAGGATTTAACTATGTTGGCATTGGTGCAACTCTCGCAGGAGCCGGTTTACCAGACGCTAGATTCCTAGAGGCATCTGTTGACCTAGATTGGATCTGTAGACTCTCCGTTGAAGCAGATCGAGATGGAAAAATTGTCGATCACTTTGACACCGCTTGGATAGCTAAACGACAAGTAGCTGCTGCGCCTACTCTCAACTTTCCTTCTCTGAATAAGGCAGTGAGAGAATTAACCAATAATCCAAGTTACGTAGGGTGGTTAAATAAATCAATTAATGACCCTGAATTTGCTGGCGCTCAAAGGTTGATTGATGAGACAAGTATCCTTGGATACTATGGATCTAACGTGGCTTGGAGTGGAGAAGAAGCTATTGCCAAGTTTAATAGAGGCGTAAATGCTTCTGTCCATGGGGGATCTAAAAATAATTCTAAAGTTTATGGGCACCCAACATTTAATAGAGTAGGTAGAATTGGTGGAGCAGGCAATGAAGATCACCTTATTGCTATTGACCTAACAACTTTTGAAGACACATCTTTAGGTATTTGTGATACAGAAGATACTAATAGAAATTTTAGAGGATTAACTTTTGATTCTATAAGAAATACTTTTTATTCAATAGCTGCTGATGATAGAAAAGTTTATACAATAAGGACAACTGACGGATCAGCAGTTTTGATTGGGTCTCAACCAAATAGACTTCCTTATGATGTTGTTCAAGGCGTAGCGTATAATCCTCTAGACGGATTGATTTATGGTTTAGGCGTAAGACGTGGAGAAACTTACAGTGTGACTGTAGGAGAAGTAACAACAACTTACAGACCTCATGATTATTACACTTTTACTGTAAACCCTGATACTGGACTTTTCATTTCTGAAATTCTGTTCGAAAACGATAGGTTAGTTCTCGCAAATGATGGTAATGCACTAAACAGATACAAAGGTATTGCTTTCAGACCTAGCACAAATACATTGCTAGGTATTAAACGTGATTATATAAATGATACTTCTTATCTTGTTCAATTTAATTCTACAAGGTCTTCTACTACAACATTATTTGAAGTTCCTTATGAAGAAGTTTATGATCTAGACTTTTTAAATACAGATGAGTTATACTCTGCCGCAAGAGTAGATTTAGGAAATCGAGACTATGAACAACCCTTACTAAAAATTAACTTAAATACTCAAGTTATAACTGAAGAAGGTGTTCTTGAACGAAGCGAGGAGCTTGGTGGCAGACTAACAGGCATAGCTATTAATACTCTGACTAATCAGCTTAGAGCTATAAATTATAGAAGATTATCTAGATTCCAAGGATTCAGTAATTTTATTGGTTATCCTACTCCTAAACACCAACACTCAAAAGGTTATCCAACTAACGGGCACTTCTACTCTAATACTACTAGAGAAGGTTTTACGCCTTCACACTCAGCCCACGGTAACTTAATATCCTATGCAATGATCTCTGGCGATCTTGTGAGTATTAAGCTATGTGAATACTTCATGAGAGTTATCATGAGTAGTCACAATGATGGGGAACATGCTAGAAAATTATTCTATGATCAGTTCCCTGTTAAGTGGAGGAACGCTGGTCGAATGGAAGGCAGACCTCTTCATGGTCTGGTAATGGCTCTTAGTGTTTCCCGAGATAGAGTTTTACGAGAAAGAGCTATCTGTATGCTTTCTCGCAGATTCTGGAACTTATATAATGTCCAAGAGTTTGAAGATTCTCCTTTAGGTGTTCCAGGCAAGCCTTGGATATCTCTTTGGTATCCTCCGTGGGGAGGAGGAAGATATACTAATCTAGATCAAGATGGACATCCTGTTTATAGATTTGATTCAGAGGTTAAGAGCGAGAGTTCTTATTATTGGCCTTACTACAAGAATTATGCTGAGGCTGGTAATATAGCACAGAGAAAATATAATGTTGTAGGCATTCCAATTGAAGATATTGCTCCGAACATTGATAGAGAAAGAGCAGCAGTATGGCATTGGAACGACGTTCCTCAAGCTCAAAAGAGTATTTATGTTGACGCTTACAATGAGATGGATTACGTAGAAAATCCATTAGGCTCCGGTTTTATCAAGAGAGGAGCTTTTCTGTTTAAGGAGGAGGGACTTGTCCCTGGGAACCCAAATCCTGTCAACATAGATTACCTTGCTTATAAGCCCGGATATGATGATCATCCTTTAAGATATCACATCATAGCTCCTTCAGTTACTGGTAGCTTAAATGGGACTAGCGCATTGCCTAGTGTCACCGCAATTCCATCTACAGATAAAACTGGGGTAAGGCTAAATACAATCTTCCCTTCAGATTTCACTACACAAGGATATCAGCAATCACTTTGTTATCCATATTTCTATCCTATGCTAGAAGTATTTAACACATACTCTACTATATTTGCTGCAAGATCTGCCGCTGGCGAGGTTCCTGATTTTGTGGCTAAGTATAATACTTACAATGAGCTATCACAAGAGTTAGCAGATACTTATGAATACTTTAAAACATTCTTAATCAGGCTAGCAAGAACAATAGCTAACTGCTTGCTTATACCTACGGACCCAGCATCCCCATTAGCAGGAGGTAGATATTGTGTAGGATATTTCTATGCTGCATATTCAAAAGCTAAACCATTTGAATGGTTTATTGACTCTGAAAATACTTTAAGTGTTGCAGCAAACGGAAGTGTCCAAATGCCAGTCATGGCTAGACTGGATGGGTCAGTTAAGAGAGCCATGTCTTCCTATGCTCTAGGGGGCTATTACAGCAACTCTCAAAATATAAATGGTAGTATCAAAGGAAACCCATTTGGCACAATTGGTTGGGCATTTAACGCTCCTCTGATGTCTTGGGATATTCTTTACAAATACTCTGATCTTAGTAATCCTTATAACTTTGAATCAATCCGTAAACTTGAATCTTATATTAATGACTACTTAGGCCCCTCTAATTTTGATATTACTCAGATAAACAATAATAAAATGTTTAGGGACGCTGGGAGCGTTACTGATGCCTTCTATGGAAAATTCTATGGGAGATCTGGATGGCCTAATCCTGGTAAGCTTGGTCCTAAGACAAATAACATTGTTGGTAGTGGCGAACTTCTTCCGTGGTTTGTCGGGGCTGCTGACGAAGTTTGGAGAGACAGAAGTATTGATCTTACTCTGAAAACTCTTACAGGTAAGATTGAAGGGTCCACAACACTTTCTAGTGAAATTCAAGTCACTAGAAATAATACGCTAAAAATTCTAGCAAATGGAGAGTTCCAAGGATCGTCCAATTTATCAGCACCAATTAGAAGAATAAGGACCTTTACAAGAATACCACGAGATGAAGGTAATGAGTCTTATTACCCAACGTTAACTCCTCAAGTAGTTAACGTGCCAGGAGGCGGTGGAGGCTCAACCGTTCATTACATCCCCGCCTACTTCGCTGGTAGCACCAGCGTCTCCGCTGAAGGCTTAATCAAGACAACTTATACTTCAGGAACTATTTTGGGTAACTCTAATCTAAATGCTGAGATTATGTTACCAGGTATTTTAGAGTGTAATTTATTTATGAGTTCTACTTACGAAGTAGACTCAATATTAAAGAGTAATTACTTTAATGGTCTTATAACATCTGGATCAATGTCTGTTAGTTCTGATAATATAGAGGCTTATATTAAGCTATCAGATTCCGTGATTGGAGGGTCAACAATAGTTAGTGCTAATGCTCTGTATCTAACTGAATTATTTACTGGCTCTATGGCATTGAGTGGGTTGTCTACATCAGCAGCGATAGTTATATCTAGCCTGATTCAACCAAATGGAATTCTTGGTGAAATTATTTTAGACTCTGAGATAGAAGCACTTACATTTGAAGGTGAGATTTTAGGACAGACAATACTAGACTCTGAACTTGAGCGCGTAGCAAACTACATAGGTGGAGAGTCTAATTACGATAGCTTTGTAAATGTCGTTAAAGAAAATACTGATTCAGTTAATCCTGACTATGAGCTTAGTTCTGTTTTACAGAGAAGAAATTATCGCTCACAAAGAGTTAATTTTGAATCAGCTTTATTTGATGAACTAGCTATAAGATCAAATGATGAAAAGAAGGTCAGCGAAATATACAAACAAACTCTGCAAAGTTTAATAGGTATATTCTCTACTTTTGTTTACAAAAACGATGAAAACAAAATGGTAAAAGTGCCTTGCTGGCACGGCTCCGCCGAAAGAGTTGTAGCTAAGATGAAGCAAGAATCAACTACAATTTTACCAGTGGCATCAGTCTATAGAATAGCTAATAAGAATGATGAAAAAAGACGGAGAAGCTCTTCTTTAATAGCTTACGAAACTTACTGGGATAAGGAGAAGCAGAGAGCAGTTAGAATAGCTAGCTTGGCTCCAACTCCAGTGAATATATCATATAGACTAAATATCTGGACTAAGTATCAAGAAGATATGGATCATATCACTGAACAGGTTCATAGAGTATTCAATCCTGACTTACAAATTATAACTGAACATAATATCAAGACAAAATCATTTCTTTTAGAAGAATCTGAAAATACAGAAACAGATATTCCTGATGGTCAAGATAGAGTAATAAGAAAAGTGTTCACTATAGATGTTCAATCTTATATTCCAAATCCAAAATTCCTTATAACTAATACAGGGAAGATTGAAGAGTTCAACGTAGAGAATTATGTAGGAAAGTAAAATGAAAACAATTTACTTAGCAAAAGCAGAATTAAATCTCTTAAACACGAATACGGGGGTAACTAACCCTGTATTCCTAGACATGTTTGATGGAAGTATTTTCGTAGGTTTACTTTCTGCATTACCTATAACTGGTAAGGACGGCTGGGAAGGTGCCAGAGAACTCTACTCTCCAGCGACTGCAACAAGCTATCTTCTTGGAGTAAAGCCTCCTCAGATTATAACTGGGGCTTATTACCCTGTTCAGGCAAATAGAAACTTATTTTCTAATCCTTCTTTAGTAGATACTCCTTTGGGAGTTAGTGGTATGGCGACAGAGTATCAAGGACAGATAGCTTTTCCTGTAGCCTCTCTAGCTTGGGGAAACGTATTAGGTTTAGTTTTCTACCTAGTTTCAAGGGATATTAATAGAATTACTCCACTATTTACAGTTCCTTTCACTCAACCTGTATCAATAGGAGTTGATGATAAGTTGACAATATTGAATACTGAATCTACAAGAGTTAGAGCTATTGAATTAATTAAGAAAAATACACTATAAAATTTAGTGATGATTGATAAATACTTATAAGGAGATACATTATGGCTTCAGCAGCAAAAACGATAGACTTCAGCATTAATATACTAAAGTATATGGCTTCAGGTCAAGACCTTCCACAGATTACCCAACTCCACATAGCCTTACTTAGCGCAATACCAGCAGACAAAGGTGCAGGAAATGCTCCATACAGTGGCGTTGAGATAGCAGCATGTGAAGTTTCAGCAGGAGACTACAGAGTGGCTTTAGGCCAAAATAAACTAGTCTCAATTAGCGAAGACCCTAACACTAGCTCAATGCAAATTATAAGTGATGGTGGATCAATTGATTGGCCTGATGCTCCTGCAAACTTTAACGTTTCTGGGTATGCCTTGTGTAGCGATGCGAATTCCATTGCTGGTTCGGCATACCTTGCCTACGAATTGTTTGATGGCACTAATAAAGGCCGAAGCATCATAGCCGGTGATAGTATCAAGATCAATGCTGGTGGCTTAGTGATTAAGGAGAAGTAATGTTAGTAAAAATTGTCAACTTATCAAGACAAGGATTTAATGTGTTTCTCCTTACTGAATCTGGTTCAAAGTCTTTTTGGCTTACCCCAAAAGAATCTGTTTTAGTTCCTGAATCAAGTGTCTCAGGACAAATCAGAAAAATGATAAAGAAAAAAATCTTAAGATTAGAGAGAGTATAAAATGGTAAATATAGTGAGCCCAGGCGTCTATGTAATTGAAAAGGATATCTCTAACTATCCTGCAACAATTGATTCCACAACTGTGGGGGTCGTTGGGTTTGCTGATAAAGGTCCAACGAATGAAGCAACTCTAATCACTAGCCAAGAAAGGCTTGTTGATATCTTTGGTGATCCAAGCGAGGCTGTCGCAGGCCAAGGAATTGTTGGGTCCCTTGAAATACTCGAAGCAACAAACAGACTTTACTATGTAAGAGTTGCCTCTGATAGTGCAAAACAAGCTTCAGCAACCATCCCACTCGGAGTTTGCCCAGCAGTAGCTGTTAGTGCCTGCAATCTTGGTAAAGGAAAAGCAGTTACAATTAAACTGAAGGTTAGAGATCATCTTGGTGTATCAGGTTATGATTATGAAAAAACATATTCAATCCCTGCAACCGGATATGATAATCAGTTTAACGCTCTTGCAGGTATTTTTGGGACTGATTTAGATGGATTAAAAGTAGCTGCTGCGTTCCCATTTACTACAGATCCTAATGGCGTAAAAACCCCAACGGCTACTGATACTGGTAAGATTAATGGCTACATTGTAGGATCTGCCGCAGGATCAGGCGCAGCCCTTTACGTATCTGCTAGCGACGCTATTTTCTTACCTTTAGATAAGTCTGGGGCCACTGACGGCTTGACCGCAAGCTTGCTGAAGGAAGTTACGGTAAGTGGCGCTACAATCGCTGTTAGCGACACTAATTACCTAGTCGAAACCTTATATCCAGGAAAAGGCTATAACTTAGGAACTACCCCTGACGGAGCAGTCAGCGGAAATAGCATTGAAGTTGATCCAAAGGGTGGTCCAAGCTTTGTTGTAACTCTTAATGATAAGGGCTCTACAAAAGAGAGCTTTAAGGTAAGCTTCTTAACACAGAAAAACTTCTTAACTGATACAATCAATATATCAGAGGATAACAAAGTTTCTGACTATATCCAAGGTAATATGACCGAAAATGGTAGCAAAGCTAATATTGATTCAATAGGAAGTTTTGCTGATCAAGCGTCTGAAATTCTGACCGCTGCCACTGTAGATATGGTGTCTGGAACTTCTACGCAGACTGGTGCAAATCCAAGATTTATTAAGCTTGTTCAAGGAACTTACGCCTTGTCAGGTGGTGATAGTGGAGCACCTACGAGTCCTGCTTATATTCCTGAGATCATTGGAGATCCTGCAAAGAAGACCGGACTTTATGCTCTTGATGATGACCTGTTAAACTTGACAGTTGCTGTCATCCCCGGTCTAAATGACCAAGCAATTCAAAATGCTTTAATTACTTTAGCTGAAACTAGCCAAAACTTCATTGCTTGTGTATCTCCTCCTTACCAAGCTCAAGACAGCGTTCAAGAAGCAATTGATTGGTCAAATGGATTTTCAGACGAAAGAACTGCTGCTATAAACTCTTCTTATGCAGCTATCTACTGGCCTTGGGTCAAAACCTTCATTCCAAGCCTGGAAGAAGATAGATGGCTCGATCCCGCAATCTATGGCGCAAGACAAATAGCATACACTGCTGCTGTCTCAGAACTTTGGTTTGCTCCAGCAGGCTTTGTCCGTGGTCGTCTAACCAAACCAAGCCAGACTCAAGTAGCTCTTAACCAAGGCGACAGAGATTCGCTCTACAGTGGTGGTAATGCAATTAACCCAATCGTTAACTTCCCGCAACAAGGAATTACAATTTTTGGGCAAAGAACATCACAAAGAGATCCTACAGCTCTTGACAGAGTTAATGTTAGAATGTTAATGATCTATATCAGAAAAGTTCTGCTGCTATCAACCCAAAGATTTGCATTTGAACCAAATGATTCAATTCTATGGGATAAGATTGAAGCAACTGTTAATCCTCTCCTCGATGATATCAAGCGTCGTAGAGGGATTACAGAGTTTGCAGTAATTTGTGATGAAACAGTAAATACTCCTCTAAGAGTAGATCGAAACGAGGTTTGGTGTAAGATTCTTCTTAAGCCGACCAAGGCTGCTGAAGCCGTAGTATTTGAGGTTAACGTGACCTCACAGTCAGCTAAAATTTCAGGGTAATAACGGAGAATAAAAATGGCAGAATCATATTATCAACAAGCTAGATTTGTTAGAACTTTTAGAGGAGGCCAAGGTCTTCCTGTTATTTCAAAAGAACTAGACTCAGTAAGAGTCTATCAGTTCGAAGTCCACTTCCAAGGAGTAGGAAATACTCAAGGAACTCAAAACTCTGAAGACGAAATTAACCTAACTCTAGCAGCAAAGCAAGTTTCTCCTGGTGGATTAACGATTGAGGCTATTACTGTAGATAGATTAAACGATAAGGTTTACTACCCCGGTAAGGTTACCCAGCAGTCTCTTACAATCACTTTTGATCACCTCTACGTAAGAAATGTTGCTCCTACTTTATGGGAGTGGTTCAAGAGCGTTTACAACCCGATGACCGGTGATTTAATCCAAAATACTAGCCCAGGTGGTGGAAACACACCTCACTTCAAGGCAAACAAGCTAGAGATTGTCTTACTAGATAACACAAAAACTCCTCACGCAGTTTTAGAGTATTATGGGGTTTTCCCAATAACCTTTAAGCCAAGTGAGTTAAACTACTCAACAAATGAGTTCCATACGTTTGAAGTAGAGTTTAAATATGATTTCATGGACTTCTACAATACTCCTAGCATTAATGGCTGATAAAGTAAAACTTTCTTGGAAACCCGCCTATAAATACTATAGGCGGGTTTTTTCGTATTATGAAATACTTTCTAGAACTTATTAACTCTTACAAAGGTCGTGGCTGCTGCATTACCCGTATTGATGAAGTTGCTAATAATAAAATTATGCAACAAAGAGCAGAATTAATGTCTTTTCTTAAGACCTTAAAATTACAACCAAACCAAGCCGTAACAAAAGTTACAACACCGTCTGGTAAAGTTGCCACTTCTATTAAATTAAGTGTTGATAAGCAAGGCAATCCAATAAAAATAGGTATAAATGCTGGTTGGGCTTCTTGGAGTATAAATCCTACTACTGGAGAAGCTATCTCATCACAAAATCAAGAAGCAAAAAATTTGACTACTTTACTAGGAGGCGGTGAAGAAGAGGGAGGGGATGTCACTCAAGACCAGGAAGCAGAACAACCTCAATTAACTCCTGAGCAGCTAGAAGCTCAACAAAAGGAAGCAGAAGCTAAGAGTATGATACTAAAGTATCTACAACCTCTTCTAGATAAAGTTTGGAATAGTGCAGAAAACAATCCCAACAAAAATGTTCTATGTAAGCTAAAAATTGGTAAAGCTATTGCGATGTCTCAGAGAAACTTAAGAGGAGACAGAAGAAGAAAAGGAGACACCTCGCCAGCAGATATAGAAAGAGGCGATGAAGCTTATAAAGCATTTCAAAAGGGTAAACATTGTGAAGCTCTAAAGATATTCTTAGATACTAAATGGGCTAAAAGATTAATGTTAGATAAAAAACGTTTTATAGAAGCTTCAACAAATACTGGACAAAAATTAAGCGTTAACGCTATATCAAAATTAATCGCTCTTAGTGCAGATCAAATAACAACAGCATTATTTAATATAGATTGTCCTAGAAATATTAAAAGACAAGAATGTGTTAAGATGAACACAGAGTCTCTAAAAGCAAATAATAAAGATGGAGAGAAGGCTAGAAAGAAGTTTGAGAAGGTAATGAAGGACTTGTCTTCTGACAAAGAGCTATCGCCTGATAGGCTAGCAGAGATCAGGGAGACTCTGATCTTTACAAGACAAGGAGACATGATCATCAGGATAGCCCCAGATAAAGGTATTGTAGTATCTGATGGTGATAGACTTATGTTTGATGCCTTTTCAAAAGGCATGAGAGATAAAGGTATCCCTAATCCTATTGTCTATGATTTAGAGCAGAAACCTGTAAGTGGTGATTTGATTAACGTTCGAGGAAAGACCTTTGAGCATATGTTTTCTATCCTGAGCTTCATGGATGATCTACAAAAAGCTAAAGGTAAGAAGGAAAAGGAAAAGATTAAGAAAGCTTACGCAGATTATCTTGGCAGTATTGATAGACTTTGCACATTCTTAACAGCTATGGAGAGCTTGGTGGATGGCTATGAAGACAATGAGTTCTCTATAAATGAGAGTGACCTAGTAGAATTCAACCACATTAGAGACCAAGTTACTGAAGCTGAAGGATGTCTAAATTTAGCTAAGACTTTCAATGCGTCATTAGGTAGAGCACAAGCTAGGTATCGACTGATGGATGCTGATAAGGTTTTACAGGTTGGATCTACTGTAGGTGACGGAACCAGAGAGGACGTTGTTTACCTATATGATGATGAAGCGAAAGCTCGCGAAAAAGCTGCAATGCTTGGCCTAGAGCCCGAACTCAAAACACTTTCAGAGATAATGAGAAATAACCAAGATTATGCTGACGCCATCGGCTTCAACCCAGAGACAGATGATAAAGAAGTTTGGGTTGTTCCTGATGGATTAAAGATGTCAGCAAACAATAGAGCTTGCTTTGGTAATGGCGGTCGCGCAAAGAACGTCACTCTTCTAAGTGCTGATGAATCAGAGCTCAATGAAGATCAGAGAAACTGGATAAGAAAAACCTCTGAAGCTTTAGGATTATCTGAAAAAGATGTCGCTGCAATCAGAGGTCCTATGCGGGAGTTCGGAGCAGAACTTGAAGAAACTGAGAGACTAATTACTGATCTGCACTTAGATAATAAAGTAATAGGCAAGAACGGTAAGGCGACCAAGGAGAGCGGTTTAGGTTATATCAACAGCCAGATGGAGGATAGGAAAAAACAACTTAAAGGTTTAGACCCTATCTCAGATCCTGTTTACCAAAATCTTAATGAACTAAAAGAGCTTATGCAAGCTAAACCTCTTGATCAAGCTGCTGTAGACGCTCAGAAGAAATCAGTGATTAAAGCAATGCAGCATGAACAGACTAAGAAGTTCCTTACAGAATCTTTAGACAGACATCCTAACGGAAAGTTTAAAGATCCTACAAGATCTAAAGCTGCTGCAATGTTCTTATTGATGTCTGGGTCTACCAATAAAGACATGTCTACGTCTGTTATTGGTGTAGGTAAACGATCCAGGGGATCTCCTGTCGATTACATTGTTCCTCATAACAAAGCTCTAGGAGATTACTTTAGAAGAGCTTTACAAGGAGATAACTCTGTTGGACTTGAATTCGCAGAAGATGAATCAAAAGATTTCTATACCAGAGTTAGAACTAATGATGAGGACGGCAACTTATGTCAAGTAGAATTTATAAATAAACCAAACGGCGCTATGAGCAGTATGATTAATAAAGGAGCAATCAGAGACAATGCAATAGAAACACCAGAATCTCTAGGAGAATCAGAGAACTTTGGTTCTAAATTGCTTCAATTACTGATAGCCCAGAAAAACATACTTATGGAGTTTATGTCTAGGTAGTAAACCAGTAATGATCTGTTGTATTCTGTAGCAGATCATCAAGCTTGTGTATTAATATATTTTTATATCTTATAGCTTGTAGTTCTACTTCTGTAATCTTGAATACATCTTCAGTAATAGCAAGTATAGATTTGTTATCCTGTTGCCAAACTATTAAAGGCAGCTTCCCTGATTTTTTTGCGTCTCTTTCTGCCTGCCTCCAAAATTTCCAGACCTCTGAAGAATCCTTGAACAGATCGTCTATAAAGACCTTGTTATAACCCTTCTTGCACTCTATGCAGAAGGCAAAGTTCTGTGGGGTGATGAGGTCACCGTAGATCATCAAATGTTCAGGAAGTTTATGCGATGTCGCGAATGCACCACTGCCTGGACTTCTCATGAAATCGGTTGTGTCAAATCTAGCGTTCAGCATCTTGCATACTTTGTTCTCGAAATTGACACCCTTGCGACGTGAATTTACTGACCGCTTTTTTCCGCCAGATAGATCCTCTAGGTAGTCAACTGCGGTCGGCTCTTTTTTTGATGGTTTCTTTGGCATTTGAGATCTCCCCTGCTATAATAGGCCATGATTGACTCACCATTATCCGAAACATTTAATAACATCAAGTTTAAGGTTGATCATAGGAGTAAAGATAGAATGAAGGTTACTATTAAGTTAAACAAAGATGAAGCTCTCGCTTTTAAGAATATGAAGCAGTCTCTGCTTCCCGAGGGCGTTGATGATGATAAATTCCTCAAGAGTATTTTCTTCATGGGTTTGGAGCAATTTCATAAAAACACCATGGCAATGATGAAGCAGTATGTCGAAGAGAACGAAGAGAAGCTCCGTTCTGAAGGTGTCGATGTTGACGCAATCTTCGAAACTGCCTCTACTGCCGAAGAGATCGAAGACAATGACAATGATGAATAATTTAACTTGGGTCACTAGTGATAACTGGGTGACCTACTCAGAGTTGCTTGAGTGCGTAAAGAATAATGATTTGAGTAATTACACGATTACTCACGCACTCTCTCAACACAAGAAAGACGAGACCAAATACGGTCTTCTGTTTCTGAATCTGAGAGACAAAGCCAGTCAGCATCTGATGAGTAAAATTCAGCAAAGATATCAGATGTCTGAAGATACTTACCCTCTATATATCATAGACTCATTTGAGAACCCAGAACTATTCGGAACCTTTAATGTTAAGGTCGCACCGACTCTGATTGTGTCTCATCTGAAGTTCTTTGTTACCAAGGATTACCTTCCGAGTATCTACTCGGAATTAAGGGTCTGAGTGGGAGGGATCTTTGGAAAGGTCCAAGTCTATTTGTTGCTCCGCTAGTTTGAGCCAATAGGCTTGGACCTTCTCTTTTTGTCTCTTCTCTTTGCTATACATCAGTCTAATATTATTAAGTATTACTGTTGTAAAGAAATTGAATGCTGTTCCTTTGTTGGGACTGAAGTTTTTAATCTTCACAAAAACTAATAGAAAGCAGTCCTGTCGAACATCATCAAATTCAACACCATTGAATTTGAATCCGTCGAATATATTCTTAATGAGAAGATCGAAATTCTCGATGAGTTCCTCTTCCCATATCGACGGATGAGCCTTATACCCAGCGATTACTTTCTCGAATCTTTCATTATTTAAATACGACATAATCCTATTATAGACCTATAGTTATGTCCATACCTGAAATTTGCAATGGCTGTTCCCAACTCAGAAAAAAGAAGCCAATTCATGGGTATCAGGATTATGTCCTTGATGACGACATGCAGAATGCTGGCGGCATTCTAGTTCTCAATGATTCATTCAGGTGGAATAATGGAATCACTCCTGTAGAGGGCAAGGAGCTTTCACTTCTCCTCCAGGCATACGAGGAAGCCGGAATCCCAGAGTCTGAGTATCCACATATTACTCATTCTGCTTGTATCAAGTGTCCATACGTTGCTGCGGATGATATGTCAACAAATGACATGAAGATCTGCCGCACTCACCTAGAAAACACCATCAAGGCTGTGAATCCGAAGTTCATCATCTGCTTC
>Ga0070749_10001068_pt1 | contig 18506 bp, 23 predicted proteins | sample VirMetDEL_Nov_18_FD_75180 | JGI IMG/M metagenome (GOLD analysis project Ga0070749, IMG submission 75180) | Aqueous microbial communities from the Delaware River and Bay under freshwater to marine salinity gradient to study organic matter... | ecosystem: Environmental > Aquatic > Marine >...
GAAGCTCGGCGAGTTTCTCGCCGATCCGGACGCGTTCGAGTTTTGCCTAAGCGGGTTCGCCGGCACGGGTAAGACTACCGTGATTCAACGGGCATACGAAGAGTTTAGGGCGAAAAATAAAAGCCTTATCGGCGGTGGGCTCGCCATGAGCGCGCCGACACACAAGGCTGTTAAGGTACTCTCGGCGATGGCCGTCGAGCAAAACCTACCCGTGCAAGTCGCGACGATCCACAAGATGCTCGCGCTTCAAAAGTCATACGTCGAAGACAAGGTCGTATTCGTACAGAACCCGAAAGTCGAACCGATGGTAAAGTTCCTAACCGCGGTCGTGATCGATGAGTGCAGTATGGTCGGCGAAGGTCTCGACGCATTGATTCGACCCTATATCGAAGGCAAGCGCGTCAAGGTGATCTGGATGGGCGACAGGCTACAGTTACCGCCCGTCGACGATACCCAAGCACGCGGCGAAGCGAGCGCCGAGAGTCGATCGTTCTCGGCGCCGGCGTCGCACGACTTGACCGAGGTTATGCGGAACGGCGGTGTTATTGGCGAGGCTATCGCTAAGATCCGAGACAATATAACCGCCAAGGTTCCCGAGCTTGCGCGCGCCGCCAAAGACGATCGAGGTACGATCGAAGTGTACGGCGCCAGGCTATGGTTTCGAAGGTTTCTCGAAGAGCTTGAGTCGGATCTCGACGTCGTGGCGTTAGCCTATACAAACAAGTCGGTCGACTGGATCAATCAACACGTAAGGCTCGCGAAGTTCGGCCCGAACGTCGAACCCTATGTCGCCGGCGAGACCCTCGAAGCGGTTAGCTCGTTTGAGCAAATGGGAAAGATCGTATTTTACACGGGCGAGCGAATGAAGGTGATCAAGGCCGAGCGCGCAGAGGAACACTTCGCCGGGTTCTCGCTTCCATGTTGGGAACTCGAAGTTGTTCTCGAAGACGGTTCAACCGACTTGATCGCGACCTTCGACGCTTCGCAAACCGCAGAATACGCGAAGCAGGTCGTCGTCGCGCGAGACCGCGCAAAGAAAGATCGTTCTCTTTGGGGCGCATACTATGAGCTAAAAGAGCGATTCTGCTCGGTCCGCCAAGGTTACGCCACCACGATCCACAAGAGTCAGGGATCGACTTACGATAAGGTTTTTCTCGCGCAATCGGACGTTCTGAAAAGCTGCCAAGATCCCGAGCTTCGAAATAGACTTCTATACGTTGGCTACAGTCGGACGAAGTCCGGCCTCTACCTTTCTTAATAATCTGAGGAACAGAACTATGATCGATAAATTCGCAAGAACCCACGCATTCCTTTCTAACTTTTACGCGTCGCCCTTCACTTGGCGCGGCGACGAATACGAATCGGCCGAGCACGCTTTCCAAGCGGCGAAAGCCACGAACGACAAAGACCGCGAGAAGGTACTCTCGAAGAAAACGCCAAGTGCCGCAAAGAAGGCCGGCCGCAAGATCAAGATCCGCGAAGACTGGGCCGAAGTGAAAGTCGAGATCATGCTCGATATTTTGCGCGCAAAGTTTAGTAACGACGATCTCGCCGAGAAACTAAAGCGAACGGACGGGCGCGAGCTTGTCGAGTCTAACGACTGGGGCGATCGATTCTGGGGCGTCGACGAATACGGCGAGAATAAGCTCGGCCTTCTACTGATGCAGGTTCGCGCCGAAGTCGGCGGAACGGGCGCGCCAGGTCATACCAAAGACCGAAGCAGACCACCAAGTCTCGACGCGTTCCAGATCGCGGCCGAAGTTGATGCAATGTCCGCCGAAGTGCCGACCGGCTTGCACGTTCCAGAACTCAAAGCCACCTACTTACGTGGAAACGTAGTGTCGATCGGGCATCTCGACGAAGTGAAACAGGCAGCTTTTAGACACTGGGCATCGGTACAGCTCGCGCGAACCGGATCGGGAATACTCGAACCCGTCGACGCAGAACCGGTTGTCGCGCCGCCAGCCCTTAAAGCAACAATCGCGACCGAAGCGAACCCGACGAACCCGACTTCCGTCCTAAATCTTTTCGACCTTCCCGAGTCGGCGAGTATACCGTTCGGCGTTACGTGCTCGTGCGGTTCTCAGATCGAAGACGTCGACGCCGCCGACCCTTATCGGTGCGCAAGGTGCAGAAGCGGAGAGAACGTCGAGAGCGTCGCGACTGGGTACGTTATCGACCCGACAAAGAACCGAGAGATCCCACAAGAACCCGAAGAGCTTCCAACCATCACGGCGATCTTGGATACCTATCGGAACCAGCCTAACAACCCTCTCAAGCGCGGCGAAGCTATCGGCGCCGGACGCGTCGCCGGCCGATGCGATCGCGAGACTTGGTTACAGTGGCGGTGGGCTTATGTATGGGTGCCAGAGCCAGACTTAGAGCGAATCTTCGAGCGCGGAAATTGGGAAGAGCCGCGCATGATTAGACGACTTCGACTCGCCGGCGTTCGCATGTTCACGACACGGGCCGAAGAGATCGGCGCACCTTGGACCGCCCAAGGGTTCAACCTTGGAACCGATCAAGAGTCTTGGCACGTATTCGATCCGTTCGGCCAACCCGTGAAGGGCTTCAAACTAAAGGCCGACGCCGAAGAGCACGCCGAGTATTGGAGCCAGAAGCAGATCAAGGTGACAGCTCTTTGCGGACATCTCGGCGGCCGACTCGACGGCGTCGGCGTCGGATTCAAAGAGGCGCCGAAGTCGCCCCATGTTTGGGAGCAAAAGACGGGCAACGCAAAGGCGTTTGCACACATGAAAAAGCACAAGGTCGAAGAGTCTAAACCCGAGCACTTTGGGCAGATGCAGATCTACATGAGGATCAAAAAGATCGAGCGAGCGTTCTATCTTTTTACCGGCAAGGACGGCGAAGAGATTTACGGCGAGCGGGTTAAACTCGACCGCGAGAAGGCCGACGCATTGATCGAGCGCGCTCGAAAGATCGTCGAGTCTCAAGCGCCGCCCGAAAGAATCCGAAACGATAAAACTTATTATCCGTGCAAGTTCTGCGACGCCAAAGAGATCTGCCACGGCGCGAAGGCGCCGGACGTGAATTGTCGAACGTGCGTACACTCGACGCCAGTTCTCGACGGCGTCGATCGCGAGTCGCCGCTATGGATCTGCGAACTTGGAGGCGGGAAGGTTCCGATCGACAAGTTTCGCCAGGTCTACGGGTGCGGGTCACACTTATTTATTCCGGATCTGCTCTCGCCCGAGTTCACCTTCGAGCGCGCCGAGAACTCGCCGGCGCCGTCGTGGATGCTTTACCGCGACAAGTCGGGTCAGCCAGTCTTTAACGTGACTCGGTTCGACGGTCCGGTCGACTGGCGATCGATTCTTGGAACCGAAGCGTTCTACACGAGTGCGGAATTCGCGCAGGCTTCGAACCTAACGCCGATCGATACCTATACCGATCACGCAAAGCTAAAGATCGAACTCGAAGAGGATGTACCGTTTTGAACTTCGATCACTCATACGCTTGGACCGGGCCGACGTTCCCGTATTCGTCGCCGAGAGCTTGGCAAGCGCGAGCCTTGCCCGTTGCGGTCTCGGCAATGATGCAGGGCAAGCGGTCGATCGTGCGGGCGATTATGGGCTCGGGCAAAGCCGCGCTCGCCGCCGAGATCTGCTTCGTCTCAATAACGAACATGGGTTCGGAATCGATCGTCGTATCGGCGCCGAGCGTTAACCTTGTCGACCAGCTCGCCGAGACGATCGGTAATAGACTCGGCGAGAAAAACGTCGGGAAATATTACCCCAGCGCGAAGCAATTCGATCGGCCGGTCGTCGTCGCGTGCCTCGACTCTTTGCCGTCGCTCGCCGATGCATTGCTCGCGAGCGGCCGCTCGGTACCTCTTTGGATTGCAGACGAAGCGCATCGGTGCGAGACCGAGACCGTCGAGACCTTCGTCTCGGCAATGCGACCCGAGCGCCGGGTCGGCTTAACGGCGACACCTTACCTAAGCTCGGGCGGTCTCGAATCATGGGATGAAGTCGTGTTCTCTTACTCGGTCGAAGAGGCTCTCGAAGACGGCGTGATCGTTCCGTTCAAAGTCGAATCATGGGTCGGCGATCCCGATGCGCCGATCGACGTCGCGTCGCTAGAACTGGCGAAGCGCGGGAAGGAATTGGGGCCGGGCGTTATCAACGCGTCGACCATCGAAGACGCCGAGGCGTTCGGCGCGCTTTGCCACGAGTTCGGAATTCGAGTTCGAACCGTTCACTCGCGAAAGTCGAAGGCCGAGAACGCGGCGACGATCGAAGCGTTACGCGTCGGCGAACTCGACGCCGTTGTTCATGTTTCAATGCTACAGGAGGGCGTCGATCTGCCTTGGTTGCGCTGGATTCTTCTCAGAAGGAATACGCAATCGCGAGTAAGGTTCGCGCAAGAAGTCGGCCGGGTGCTTCGAGCTTGCCCGGGTAAAGACTTCGCGACGGTGTTCGATCCGTTGGAACTGTTCACGGCGTACAAGATCACACTTGAGGCGGTTCTCTCGGGAGGGTCGACAAAGGGCGAGAAGGAAGTCGACCCGGTCGAAGAGTCGGCCGAAGAGATCGAGAAGATCCTCGACGAAGACTTACCCGAGTTCGAGAAGTTCGCGGCCGCGGTTACGTCGTGCGAGTCGTACCTTCGACGGGTCGTTCTAACGCTCGACGCCGTAGGGATATCAGACCAGAAAGTCGCGTCGAGATCGATGCGCCAGGAGCAACCGACCGAAGCTCAGATCAGGGTTTTAAAGAGTTTAAAAAACGTGCTCGCCCACGAAGATCTTGTCCTCGGCCTTCCGGATCGTCACCGTTTTTTGTTGGAGTATTGCCGAAGGAATTCGCCGAGAACCAACAAAGGTGTCGCGAGTGATTTAATTTCGATCCTGCTCGGGTTACGCTCGGCGAAACGATGGCCAACCAAGATCGCCGAGCTAATGATATGAATCTCGACTTCGACTTCTCGCCGTGGACTGGCGAAGATTTACGCGACTTCCGCAAGTCTCTTTGGGTCTCGCGCGCCGAACTCCAGTCACACCCGAACTATCCGGCGACCTATCCGAGCACGTCGGACATGGCCGCCCGGGTCGGCGTTAGCGCCGAACAGTGGCGACGGTGGGAACGAGAAGGGACACTCGCCAACGGGTGGAGCGCGCTTCTAAGGATCTACGAAGAAGAGGGGCGAGATATCCGCCCGATAAATTGCTCGGTTCAAGCTCTCGAAGCTCTCGAAGCTCTCGGAAATTATTCCGAACTCGCGCTCGCGCTCGAAGTCGACCGGCGAACAATTACGAAGTGGCGTTACTCGATCGGGTACGTTCCCGGCGTTTACGGTTACGGCCGACTCGTGCGTATTGTTTTTGAAGATCTAATCCTACCGCCAAAGGCGCGATCATGCTGATAAAACATTTTAATAAGGGCGACTCGATAAGCGTCGGCCTTTCCACAATTACTTACACCGGCCGAGACCAGCGCGGCGCCCGGTTCGAGGTTCACTTGCCAGGCTACGGATCGACCAGTTCGACCGGGTCGTTCGACTACAGGATCGGCGATAAGCTGATCAGGGTATCGTGCAGGAAGTCGACCGAGAACTATGTCGAGCTTGGGATCGAAGCGCCAAAAGAGATCAAAATATCATGAAAATTTTAGGGATAGATCCCGGGTTCGGGTTCTTTGGATTCGCCGTTCTGGATACCGACTCGCGCGAAGAGATCGTCGAGTTCGGCACGTTTAAGACTGAGAAGAACGACAAGAGATCGGGCGTATATGCGGCCGACGATAATGTCGCCAGAACCCGCGAGATCTATAGAAAGCTCGACGCTCTCTTCTCGGCGTATCGGCCGGCCGTATTGTGTACCGAGTCGCAATCGTGGCCGCGAAGTGCGTCGGCGTCGCTCAAGGTTGCGCTATTCTGGGGCGCGCTCGTTTCAGTCTGCGAGGTTTACCGGGTGCCGATCGTGCAGGTTCAACCAAAAAACATGAAGCTCGCCGTCGCCGGAAGCAAGAGCGCGACAAAAGACTCGGTTAAATCAGTCGTCGTCGATCGGTGGCCTGAGACCGCGCGGATCATGGAGCGTCGCTTAGAAAGCTATCCGAAAGGGCATATCGAGAACATACCGCCCGGCGAACAGGTCCACGCATACGACGCCGCGGGCGTCATCATAGCGGCGTTCGATTCCGAACTCGTGCAAGCAATTATAACGGCCGAGGCAAATATCGCCCGGCGAGGGGCGTAGAATGCTAACCGGAACACAAAAAGAGATCCTAGAGTTCATCCGAACGTCGAAACGCTCGCCCACGTACAACGAGATCGCCGAGGGCGTCGGCGTCGCCGTTCGGGCGATACAGTATCAGCTCGACAAAATGGAACGCGCTGGAGTCGTCTCGCGAGACCGAAGCGGATTCGGGCGAGTTCTGCCGAGAACGGTTAAGATCGTCGAGCAAAAAGAAACGGCCTAACGACGTGAGTCGAAAGGCCGTTCTCTTCGCCCGGGTACGAGGGTCAGTCGACAACCGGAAAACTTGAGATCCGAAGCTATCTCTTAGGCTTGCGCGGGTCAACGCCCGGCCTCGCATTTATATATAACAAACGAACCATAATAGTTGTTGACATACGATAGCGACGCACCTATCTTCTGGGTGTCGGCAATCACGCCGACCGGGTTCGAAGGATCGACCATGCAGGACAAGCGCGCAGCAAAATTCGAAGAAATCAAAAACGCACGATCGGCCGCGTATAACGCCGCCATGCTGCCAATGACCGACGCCGAGCGCGTCGACTACATCTATGATCGGGCGCTTGGAGCCCTTCACGCCGAAGGGCGAGGCACAGCACGGTGCGACGTGTCATATCGTATCAAGTGCATCCTTTCGATCTGTAAGGTCGACCACCTCTTCGCCGAGGGTCTCGCCGCCTTCGACCGAATCGAGACCGAGGGGCGAAGTCGCCGCCTGAATTAAACTTCTAGCCTACCGTCGCAAGCGGTAGGCTTTTCGAGTGTAACCGCTTCGAGGATCGAATCATGGAACTTCAAAATCAAAACTTCGTCGAAATTTATAACGGCTTCGTAACCGTCGAGAACCCGGCGACCGGGAACCATCGAACCTTTCGAATCAAGTCGGAAGTGTGGAACGAAGGACAAGAGAACGAAACGACGAAGCGCGTCGTCGCCCTCCTAACGGGTCCAGATCGCGAAGACTGGCGAGCATGGGTAAAGTTCGGCGACGTTCGCTCGGGCCGTGTTAGCGTATGGCCTAAGCACCGCGGAACCGCATTCGAGAAGCTCGCCAAGATCTTAGACTTCCCGAACCGCGGCGAAGCGTCTGGTCTCGTGTATCTTTTCGAGGGTTGCTGTCGACGCTGTAATCGAAAACTAACAACGCCCGAGAGCATTCGCCTCGGCCTCGGCCCTATCTGCGCCGAGAAGGATCTAACATGAAATTAGCAATCATCGCCCTTTTCGCTCTTCTCTCCGCGTGCGTCGAAGGCTCGGCCGAGCCTGAGCCCGCGCTCGCGCTTGAAACGCTTTGCGGACAAGAAGACACCTTCTACACGGTCTGGCTTCACAAGGGCGGATCGACCTACGTTTACGATCGCGGATACTGCGACGCCGGCGAGTCTTGCGTCGCCGGGTTTAACCCGATGCCGTGCGAAGAGAACTCGCCAGCGTTCGAGTTGAGTGTCGGCGAGTGAAGTCTTCGCGCCGACGTATGCGAGAAGCTCTCGACAAGTTCGCGCCGCGCCGGCCGCTTCGAGCAATCCGCCGAGAGGAACTTCGAAGAGAAGCTCTCGCCGGGGTTGCGTCGGCCTTAGCGTGGTCGGCGTCGATCGGCGTTGTTTGCTTCGTCGCTTTTTATTCTGTCCCGATACAGCGCGAGCAAGAGCGCCAGGCTCTCGACTCGATCGACGTCTCAGAAGATATCGAGCGAGTTCGGCGAGCGGTTCGACGGTCGAGCGAAAGACTCGACGCGATTCGCGAGAAGCAATTCGCCGACCGGGTTAGGCTTGAGATCGAGATCGAAGAGTTCAGAAGGACCAGACGAAGAGACCGCCAGAGATTGCAGTAGCGGCGCCGAGGGTCGCGAGCTTGAGAAGCTCGGGCGAACTTGGGCCGAATATCTCAAGAGCAAGCGCGGCGACCGAAACGAGTAGAGCGCCAGACGATGCCCAGAACATCGCGGATCGCTCGCCTTCGAGGGTCTGCACCTTTAGGCGGTAGTCGCCGAGCTGGGCCGAGCAAGTGTTAAGATCGGCCGTCTTTGCGTTAAGAGCGCCGACGCATTGGTCGCGCTTCTGCCGAACGTCGATACCTTGGCGCGCACAAGCGTTGAGATCGACGGTGCGAGCCTCAAGCGTTTCTTTGTACTGTCTGCACAGGTTCCAGTCAGCGCGAGGAATCTCGACCCGTTCCGATAAGCTCGTCGGCGCCGCGGCGAAACTCTTCGAGTTCGTCGTCGAGATCGCCGTTAGAATCAGGAGCGGGAGAAAGATCCAAAGTGTCAGCGAGCGCAAAATCATCGAAGTCGTCCTCGGTTTCGTATTTCTTGGCGGTAGTTTCGAGCGTCTCTTCTGGCGATACCTCGGCCGGCTTCTTTCGATACAGCTCGGCCGCGAGCGCGCCAGCTATTCCGGCGCCGAAGATTGCGAGCGGCGACCATAGCGCCGAGAAGGCTTTAGGCTGCTTTATTCGAAGCGCCACAAGCGCCAGAACGACAACCGCGAGACCTATCGAGAGCCAGGCTATCAACGGCGCCCCTTTTTAAGCTGTTCGACTTCCGACTCTAAAGCCTGAATTCGCGACGCGTGCTCGGCGCCAGTCTTCGCCGGGAATCGAGTAGCCTCGATCGAGCTAACCCTCTTTTCGAGCGCCGGGTAACTCTCGGTTACTGATTGCTGGATCTCTTTTAGAGTCACCGTGTTTAGTTCGCCCGTGATGATCAACTTGGTTTGAGCGACGTCGACCGACCTAAGCCAACCGGCGAACCCGAGAATGACGGCGACCGAGATCCCGCCCATAACAGTAGTCGCGACCGCTATCGCGATCCCCAACATGACTTTCCCGATATACTTCTCGGTCGCGAAGTCTTCTTCGCCCTTCTCGCCGTTCTTTTTTGTTCGCATCTCGGCCTCTTCGAATTCTTCTTCGTCCCAAAGTGGCGTCGTCGCTTCGTCGAGGTTACTCATACTTCGCTATCCTCGACCGTTCGCTCGGGCCGACCGGTTATGCGTCCGATCGGGTCCGCTCGCTTGATCAATTCGTGAAGTGCGACGCCGCCCGCACTGTAGAATATTGCGGCGACTGGGATAACCGCGAGCGGGTGCAGCGGTACGCCGACCGCTTCCGATATCGGCGAGAAGTCGACCAGAAGCGCGGCGACAATACCGGGCGCCAGTGTTGCGCGAAGTATCCAAGGTTCACGCCGGGCGCGCTTGAACCCTCGATCCACAAGGTATCCAACGAGAAGAGGTTTAACGAATAATCGCATAACGATATAAACGAACAGACTGGCGAACAGGATCGGCGATCCGTATCCGTCCGAGACCTTGACGATCTGCGTTCCGAGACTTTCGCCGATCTCGGTTGAAGCGTTCCCGGCGATCTTATCCATTCGGCGCCCCTTGGCCTTTGAGTTGCGTTGCTACAAAAACGGCGTCGTTTTGGTACGCGATGAATTTATCCATTCTCGCCGAACTGTAGGTAAGAAGATTCCAGTCGTTCGACTTCGTCTCGCGAACCGAGCCCGCATTATACGCCGAACAAAGTAGAACCGGATCGTCGTCGTCGAATCCTGCTTCGTCGGGTTCTTTCCGATCGATTTGGTGTCGTATGTAAGCGGCGCCGACCATGATCGACCGTGAAGGGATGAACAGATCTTCACGCGATAGCGATTCGAGCGACCCGTCGAGATTATGGTAAAGACCGAAGGTTCGGTTTACCTCTCGCGCCGTCGAGATCAAGGTCTGCATAAGACCCGGCGAGACCCGATGCGGCGTCTTCTCGTCTGAGATATAGCCCGGCTCCTCTCGGATTGACCTCGGGTCGAAGTGCGAGCGGTCGGCGCGAACCTTAGTCGCTTCGACCGCCATCATTCCGACCAGCACGTAACGCGGAATCCTGAGCACGGTCTCGGCGAGACTTATATCGGCCGCGTAGTCTTGCAACGCGTTCCAGGCTGTGAGCGGTTCACCCTTCGTTCTGTAGACGAAATGACCCGGTTCGATCTGATAGAAGCCGAACCCGCCGTCGGGAGGGGCGTCGGCGACGATCGTACCATCGCAAAGTCGATACCAGCCTCGGCCGCCTTTAAACTTGTTCCACTTCATGGAGTCTCCGTTAGTAGCTGATAGCTAGTTTCGCTCTATTCGTCATGGCACCACCGACCGAAGCCAAGGAATCAGTGTTCTGTTCGCTGTGGCTGCGCCCACCACCCCGCCGAGAATAAACGCCAGATCGGTCAGGTTGTTTAAGTCGATGCGCGACAAAGGCAAGCGTGTGCTTCCGCACGTAAAAAGGTATTTTAACACCCCAATTTGAACAGCATAGGTAAGCGTTGACGGCATGATCGAAATTGCGAACGGTCGCGAGTATCCGACATAGGTAGGATTCTCTGAGTTTGCACTAGAGCTTTGGAGCGACGACCCTATAGGCATGGCGCTTGCGTTCCAAACCCCAGTCGCTATATGCAACAAGTTGTTCGGATTACCAGTGCCACCTGTGTCGGCCCAGTTTGTAGTCGCGTAATAAGTTCCAGTAACGGGGGCTCCGACCATCGCACCGTAACCGTCACGCCCGAGTGGAACGTCCAATTCTGGAAAGTCAGGCGCGTAAATCTTTCCGATCTGCAAAGAGTATTGCCACGAAACCCCAGTGCTGCTGGACATCATAACCGACAAGGCATCGATCTGTTCAACAAGCCAAATTTTCGAGCCCGCCGCGAGCGTTCCGAGCGTATACGTTTTTTCGCCGGACCAGTCCGCAGACCCGCCCGTCGGGACCGTGGTTGCGTCGCCCACGTCGGTGATCGTCATACCAGGGTCGATCGAAAACTTCATCGTTGCGCCGTCCCGCCGGAACACAATTTGCGCGGACGGGTCAGCCATTGAAGTAAATGAAAACGCGTGGTCTGATCCAGAGCCCGAAACAAGGTCGATCTCAAAGCGCGTTGATACTACGTCAATATGCGTGAAGATCGCGGCCATGATGTCGGCAATGCCGAAGGTCGCGGGAAAAATTTCTGTGACGTGTGGTGTTAATGTGCTCATACGGTACTCCAAGGATAACCGGATTCCATATCTGTTAAATCAGACCCCAAAGGGACCGCGAGAAGGTCTGCGCTCGCGCCAGGAAAATCATATTGCGCAACCGTTTCCACGCTTCTGGAATCGCTGATCGCCATACCCGTCCCCATGCGCGAGGTCGTTAAAAAAGGGAAGAAAGAAACGCCATCCCAGTATGTGACGCCAACGCCAGGTACCGAATAGTAGCCCGCGGGAAGCGAACCCTCGGCCGCCGTATTAAGCGCGTCGACCGTCGCATATTCGGCGACCGGCGTACTTCCAATCTGAGGGACGAACCCTTTAGCGAACGCCATATCTCACCCGTTGCAGGGACTAACATAGATCGCGACGCTTGCGGCGCCGCCCATGTCGGTCAATTCAATGTAAACGCGTTCGAGGGTCCCGACGAATGGAACCTCGGCGAGCGGCCGGGTCGCCGTGTTCGTCTTCCCGATAAGATTCGAGAGTTCTTTCCACCTTCCGGCCGAGTAGCCCCAAACGGTCCAGACTGGCGAGCCCGTGTCGGGTACGACTTCCACTTCGCACATGACGGCGCCGGAAGTATCAACGCCCACGAGAGCGCCCACAGGGGCGCCGTTCGCGACGGTTGCAGTAGCTTGAAGGGTCGACGTGAGACCGGCGCCGACGTTAAGTCTAGCCAGCTCGGCGAGCGTCTTAGTTGATAGCGTCATTCGTTAACCTTTAAGGTATGGGTAATGCCATGCACATAACATGCACGCGGTCGCCGGTTGTAGGGTCGGCGAGAACGCCCGCCATCGTGTAGGTATTGATCACAAGTCGATCCGTCCCGGCGAAGTCTACGACGCCCGCTTCGACGTGAAGCGCGCCGCCGCCAGCGCCGAAGAACGTCGCATAAGCGGCGCCGGCGTTGTCGAGAACGTCGACGTCGAACTGCACGTTAAACGAGCCGAGCCCGCCCGCATCGGTTACGGTTCCGCCGAGATTATAGCCGGACTGTAGGACCCATGTCCCGCCAGTGAACAGGAACGACGCCCAAGCGAGCGGCGTATTTTTTGCGGCGAGAACGCCATAGGCGCTCGCGTCGTCATCGTAGAAGTTAAAGATCCCGTCCGTGCCGGTATTCGTATGCGCCCGAAAGTCGTTCGTCTCGACCCTCTTCGCGATACCGCTAACCCGAAAGTTCCCGGCCTGCATCGGCATATCGGCGCCGGCCTGATTCCGAACCCGCAAGTGTGTCGGCGAAGTATCCGAGTCGCGCTCGATTCGATAGTGATCGCCGTCAGGGTCGCCAAAATATAGCGCCCCTGCTCGCGTCACGAGACCCGAGAACGCTTCGACGATACCGGCGCGAACTCGGTCCAGACTTCGAGCGTCGGTTACGTCAGAAGGGTTCACGTTCGCTTGTCCGTTCACTCGCAAAACTTCCGCGACTTTATAGGTTCCGGCCGGCGTCGAAGGTGCGACCGGCGCGGGTGCGACCGTCCCGGTCGTTACGACAATCTCGTAATCGAGTCGAACCCGCTGGGGCGACGCGACCTGAGACTTCGTCAGGGTCGACGGATCTTTAAACCATCGCGTTTGCGAATCTTCTTCGACTTCGAGCGGTCGAAGCGAAATAACATCGATCCGATCGTCGCCCGATCCGTCGACGTTTGTTGCTAACGCGATCGTGTCGACCTCGTCTGAGAATACGACTTCGACTTCGCCGAGCCATGCGTCGGCCTCGGTTGTGTCGTACAGAAACGCGATCCCGGCCTTTAGCGAGACCAGCGCATCGGCGCCGGTCGCCGTAGGCTCAAACGAAGACCCGACGAATACGGGCGCGTCAACCGTCGCCGACCCGTCGCCGGCGATCATGCGCGTTGCGAACCCGAGCGCGGCCATATTTCGAACCGAACTTTTAGCGAGTCGAACCACGTCGGTTGCGTCGAATAGTTCATAAGGTGTTTTCAGTACTCTAAGAATCTGCATTTTCGTAGCCTCCCGGCCGAGCCTTAAATAGACCCGCAAAATAAGGTAACTGAGCCAAGTCCGAAACGGTAGAGCCCCAAGCGATGCCGAACCCTCGGCGCGTCTCGGCTGCGTCGAATATCTGTCGAATATGTTGTCGATCTAGATCGTTCTGCGTCTCGTCGAGATAAGACTCGACGCCGAGGAATAGATCGACGTCGAGAAACGAGTCGAGAAGGTAGACGACTTCCGGCGTAGGAATGAAGATCCAAAACAGGAATTTCGGCCCGTCTCGATCGGTAAGTAACGAACTCGTATCATCGAGAAAGAACCCGTCGCCGAGTACGTTCGCGTGCGGTTCTTCGATCACGACCGAATAACCCTCGGCCGGCAAGAACCGCGAAAGCTCGGCGACGGCGTTACCCTCGGTCAATATTTGGGGCGACCAGCCTATTCGGGCGCGGTAGTCGTCATCGGTCTCGCCCGGTCCGCGCTCGATTGCGTAGTCGGCGCCGTGCTCGTCTAACCAGAAGCCTAGCGCCGTTCCGGCGAACATCTGCTCCAACCATCCACCCGCGCCGTCGAAGAGCGCCTCGCGCGTCGCCAGTACGCTTGCGATGCCAGTAACGAGCGCCGACCCGACGGCGTTCTCGCTCCACTCGCGCGGAAAGATCTTATCGAGTTCGGCCTTGATTTGGGAAATAGTCCGCGCCATGCGTTAAGCCTCGGTTTCGATATTTACGGCCGGGCCGCCTAAGACTCGCCAGGTGGAAAGCGCGGCGAGCGCGGCCGCCTGAATCCCCGCCTCGGTATATCCCGACGCCGGCCGGATCGTGAGGGTCACAATTCCCGATCCGATATCTTCTTCGATCGTATAGGTCTCGACGCCCTCGACAACGTTGTCGAGAAAATAGACCCAAGCCGGGCGAGTGCCGCGGCCGAGCGCCTGAATATAACTATAGTAGCGAACCCGGTAGTCGTCGTCAGACTCGCCCGAGAGTCTCGCCAGATCGACACGGTCGGCGACTACGAAGTCGAGTTCGCCCCCTTCCGCGGTTGATACGAAAGCCGTTCGCGTTAACCGCATCATCCAACGATGGATCGCCCGCGCTACTGTCGCCACGGTTCCCGCCATAATATCGAGACCCGAACCCGGCGAGAAATCGGTTAGGCTCGTACTTGCGTCGGCGGTTACGGCCGATTGCATCTCGTTGTAAAGTTCTTGCTCGCTCGGCATTGTAGGCATTTAGATCACCACGTCAGGGACAAGAAGGTCGCCGTCAATCGTGCGAGCCTTCGTCTGTATTTCTGCCGAGTTCCCGACGGCTTCAATTTCGACCGCGAACTCTTCGAGGAACGGTAAGGTTCCAAGGAACCGGCGCGCCTGATTCCCGAGTCGGGTTAGGTTGTCGTCGGTCGCTTTGGCGTTCGCGAAGTCTTCGAGGTTTGCGCCCCATTCCGGCCGGTGGACAATGTCGCCGGGCGTTATGCCATAACCGAAAACAATACGCTGAGAAGCAAGCGCGTTGCCTTCGACCATCGCGAGCCCGCCCGCGATCTCGGTAAAGGGTAACTTTATATCGATCTTGTTTTCGTTCGCCATTATTCCGACCTCGTCTTAGTCGACGCTACACTTTCGGGCGCCGTTGGGAAAGCCAGGCCGAACGCGATCTTGAGCGACTTCGAGTCGGTGTCGCTTAACGGTAGCCACGTCGCGAACACGCCGTAAAGCCTTCCGAATATAGCGTCAACCTTGTCCGCAAGCGCGACCATAGAGACCGCGGCGTCGCCTCCGAGTCTTATGTCGGGCGCTTCGACCGTCACCTTCGAGTTCGAAACGAGTCGAACTTCTTCGCCGTCTCGGGCGTAAATGTAAACCGTCCCGGGCGATACGTTAGGCGCCGCAGAATTGCCCGGGCGAGATATCCACCCGAGAACATAGCCCTCGTTTCGATCGCCGTCGACGAATCCAATTAGAGCAAGCTCGCCGGCCCGTGGTACGCGAAAAACACTTCCGGCCGAGATAGCCTCTTCGACGATAACCGTCTCGCCAGTCGTCGAGAGTTTGAAGTCGATCTCGATCATTCCGTCTTCGACCGTGCCGTCTGAGATTACGACGCCCTCGGCGAGTACCATCGCCCGCCCGTCGAGTTCCTGTAGCTTCGCTTCAATACTCATACATCGGCCGTGATAAAGTTGATCGCGCTTACATCGAGTTTATAACCGCCGTCCGAAGTGAATTCGTGCGACGCCGTGTCGACGAAGAACAGCTCGTCGAAGAGCCTATACCCTCGCGCCAGTATCGCCGCGACCTCGCGTTGATAACCGGCCGTGATTAACTGGCGTTCTTTCTCGGCCGACGATACGGCCTTCTCTAAAACTTTTCGAGCGTCGGGTTCGACACGTATTCGAAGCGGCGACCCGTTTCGAAGCTGAGTCGTCGGGAACATATCGCCCGAGAAGTCGAGACGTTGATCGATCTCGCGCGGAACCGGCCGCGGCGAGACCGCCATATCGAAAGTTGAGAAGCTGATCTCGATCTGCTCGCGAGCGTGGAATTCGTAAACCTGTAGCGCGACGCTATTTAAGATCTCGACGGTCGGCGCCGGGTGTCGAATCACGAAGCGCCGGAACGCCACGTCGGTTGTCTTCTTTGCGCGCTCTTTAACCCGCATCGCTCGCGTTGACTTGCGCCAGTTGACCGGGTAGTGACCTTCGACCAGTGCGCCCGTCGAAGGATCGATCGACTGCACCAGAACATTAGGGACGTCCGGCTTTCCAAGTCGCCGCTTGATCTCCAGGTCTCGAAGGTTGCGCCCCTCGACGAAGAGCGGCGAGCGCGAACCGTCGATCTCGGATAGCACGTTTCGGGGCGGTTGAATCACAATCCGATCTCGGTCGACCGTAACGATCGCGCCGACCTTCATCCCGAGATCGATTAACGCTTCCCATACCGACTTGTCGGGTTGCGCTGTGTACTGTTTACGCTTGCGCCCGGCGCCAGTCGGAACCACTGGATCGAACCCGTCGAGCGACACCACGTCGACCCGTCCCGCAAAGGCTGGAATTGATTCTTTGACCTCTTCGACGATCTCGGAAAGTTTGCGGCCGAGAGCAACGGTTCGCCCTTGCCATTTTTCGTCTAAAAGCATTCCGGCATAATCCCGGCCCGAGAGCTTCACGGTCGAAACGCCATCAGTTTTGATCGACTTCGAGATCTCGTCGGTCTGTCCGAGGATCATTCGGTTGGCGTCTGAGTTCGTGTCGATCTTTGCGGTAAGGCTTCCGGCGTCGCCGAGGTGAATGTCGACGGCGACGGCGAGCACGTCTCGAACGTCGAGAGGGAATAAGGTCTCGTCGATCTCGACCTCGAAAGTGTCGGCCGTTAACGTGTTATTCGATTCGTATCGAATCCGAATAGGCGGAACCGCGCCGAGTCGGATCAAGCCGGCGCCCTGAATCGGGACTGTGTCGCCGGTTGCGATCGCGAGGTTCACTCGGCCTTGCGGGTATGATTCTGGATACACGGATCACCTTCTTGGAATCTTGAGAACCGAACCCGTTACAAGCGTCGTCGAGTCTAGATCGTTCGCGTCGGCGATCTCGGTCCATCGCGAGAAGTCGCCGAGGTATAGCTTCGCCAGTGCTTGGAGTGTATCACCTTCGCGTACTGTGTGCGTACGTTGTCGGATCGGCCGTTGAAGGCTGAGGAATTTTCGAAGCATCGCGATCAAGTCTTCGATCGATTGATCGACGCGTCGCGAACCCTCGGTTATATATTCGCCGCCACCAAGCCAGGCAGGAGCCGAAGCGCCGAAGAGCGACTCGCCAGCGCCCTGTAGTCGCCCCTTAACACTGCTTAGGGTTCTTTGACCCGCTAGGAGCGACCGAACGACTAGGCCGATCTGTTGCGACGTTAGGTCGGCATAATCGGCGACCTTCGAGACGTACCCGAGCACGTTCGACGTAATGTTTCGAACACTCGCGAGCCCGAGAACGATATCGCCGACGAACGAAAGATCTAAGCCGTCCGGCGCCGCTTCGAAGAAACTCGCCGTCGACGCGAGTCGAGAGTCGAGAAGCTCGGCGAGATCGTTCGGCGGTTCGGCGAACGCTATGTAAATCTGCGAACTCGGGTCCTTGCGCCAGTAAGGTTCGAACGTGATTCGATACGTGATTCGCGCCGAATTCTTTTCGACGAACTCGGCGTCGAGAGTCCCCCATAGCTCGGTCTTTCCGTACTCCATTCGCACGATCTCGCCGAGCGAGACCAGCGCGTCGATCGTGTCCCGCATCTCTAAAGCGTGGCCGGTCTCGCCGGCCCATGTATCATCGAACACGCCTTCGAAGTCGATCGGCTTGAGTTCGGTTCCGTGAACTTGAACCGAAGCATAGTCGCCCGAATATCGAGAGACCGTTTTGCGTAGCTTTGCGCCGGTCTGCATCTCTTTGGGCAGGTCGCTATCTTTTAGCTCGAAAGACTCGCCGGAACCATCGGCCGTGAATAATACCGAACCCATAGAGTTACCTCGCCCTTACGCCGGCCGCGGCCCGTGGAAATTTTCGCATCGTGTCGCCGATGACCTCGCCGACGCGTAACGCGATCCGGTCTGGGTTCGCGTCGGTCGTAATTGTCTGGTTGATCGTCACTGCGATTTTTGGAGCTTTCACGCCGCCCGCGGCCGCCGCTTCTTCGTCTTCTTTTTCCTTCTCTTCTTTCTTCTTCTTTTCGAGAGCCCTATACGCCGCGATCTCGGCCTTGCGGCGTTCGTCCATCGACTTTGCCATGCCATCCGAGAACGCCTTCTTTACGAAGTCTGGATCGAATGCGGCCGAGAACCCTTTCGTTTCAAGTTGATTTATGATCGACCCAATGCCCATAGCAGCGCCGCGAAACACGGCGAACATGTAGGAGAACGCTCGCGCGAGTTGTTCGACTACCTTAACGCCGGCGCCGAGAATGCCGACAACGCCAGTCCCGAGCCAGTCCACCAGGCTCTTAATCCCTGAGACGAACCCGCCTGAGCTTCCGAACTGGATCGCGATCATGTCTAAAGCGATCATGAGTTCGTCGACCGACGTTCGGAAAAATTGCGTCGCTTCGTTCGCGCCGTCTTTGAGTACGCGAAAGGTCCCGGCGATCATTCCGATGATTACGATCAAGGGCAAAAGGATCGTCGAGAGCGTCGCCAGTCCGCCCGTTAGCGCCGGAAGTCCGCCCGTTAGAACTGACATCGCGCCGCCCTTTAGGGCGCCCGCCATTCTTTGGCCGGGCGTGAATATGCTTGTTGCGTTAGCTCCAAAGTTTCGGC
>Ga0070749_10001069_pt1 | contig 18497 bp, 29 predicted proteins | sample VirMetDEL_Nov_18_FD_75180 | JGI IMG/M metagenome (GOLD analysis project Ga0070749, IMG submission 75180) | Aqueous microbial communities from the Delaware River and Bay under freshwater to marine salinity gradient to study organic matter... | ecosystem: Environmental > Aquatic > Marine >...
ATAAAGACGGCACACTACAGACATCTCATATCTACTCTCGGAAAAACTTGTCGGTACGCTGGAGTAAACTCAACGCTTTCTATTTCTGTGCAGCGTGTCATTTTTGGTGGCATCAAAATCCGCTGGAAGCCCAAGAGTTTACTTTAGAAAAACTGGGGCGGAAGAAATATAACGAGCTTAAAAGGGAAGCAAACAGCATTAAAAAATGGACAGATCAAGAACTAATAGACCTACTTAAAATATTAAAAAAATATCAAGACTAAACTATGAAACTTAGCTCAAAGAATATAGAGTCAGCAATAGACGAGCTGAAAAAAAAGCTAAAGTCTCAAAATATTCAAATAGAAAGTAGAGTATTATGGGTTCCATCTCCTAAGTGGGTTTTAACTAAACGATACAGAGGCAAGGGAAGACCAAGAAAGAGCGATTATGATTGGCTTGATATTCCACAAATTATAAAAGAACTTATCAAAGACTAAACTATATGGGCAGAGAAATAACCTATGCACTTACATAAATAATAATAAGTAGGGATATGAAATATTTATACATTTTACAGAGTATACTGCTTATTGCCATTGTATTATTAAACATCCAGACATACCATAATATTAAAAAAGTTCAAGAAAATGCAAGACAAACTCAACAACGTATAAGGATAGAAAGAGATGCTGCCAGTTTAGAAGATACATATACAGGAGATGTTTATATTAAAATTATCCCCCACCAATAAGATAAATTAACTAAAAGGATATGGAAGAAAACAAAGAACACAGAGAATTATTAGCTAAAATACTGGGTCTACCAGACGGCAGTAGTTATAATTCAAAATTAGCTACTTGGGCTGAGATTTATGTAGAAATCGGCAAGTCTCACGAAGACACCCTCATAGCTAATACAGTAAAGCAGACTTTGGAGGAGGTGGAGAAAAAGTATATTGATGCTTTAATTTGGTGTAGTGGCTCAGATGATTTTCAAATTGAAGGAAAAGCAAGAAAAGGTTGGGAGAAAATTTGTTTGCCTTTAATAAATAAATCTTAACTCTCTAACCTAAAGTAATATGCCAAAGAAAAAACTAAAATAATCCCTAATTACATCCTGTTTGTGGGGAGGTGGTGGAATAGGTAGACACTACAGTTGGTGTATCGTGAGAAATAATAATGCACGTACCTGTTCAATTCAGGCATAAAAGGAGTACCGTGCTTCTCCATGTAGAGTGCAAATCTTTACCCTCTCCCACAAGCAGAATATAGTTAGTGATTAAATAATGCGTTGTATGAATATAAAAACAAAGTGCGTAGCAAAAGGGTGCGATCAAAAGTTACCTGGTACACTAGGCTTCTTCTTACAAAACGGTAATTTCTGTACAAGGTGTAATTCAGAAGCAGAAAAAGCCTCAACGGGTAAAAATGGCCTAAGAAGACAGTTAGTGAATCGTAGATTATTAAGCGACTACTAAATGACAAAGGAGGAGTTTAAAAGGAAGTTTGAAAACCAGCATGGTGAGGGTACTCTTGTTATTATGCGATCCATGTATCACAAAACATACTTACCAAAAATAGTAATTTCTAGGGCTTGTGGTTTGTCCTATAGACAGACTAAATATTGGCTTAATCTAGGCGAAAAAGCGGGATACTTTGTCCGTAATTCTGTTGACAATCTATAAGATGATAGTATGTAAGTGAACCACTGCGGTTAGCTGCCGAATAACAGTGCGTTCCCTGAGGCCTCAGGCTAGGACATCTTTAACAGGTGTGCTGGTCTGAGGTCTTTTGTGTTTATAAGTGGTTTTTAATAAAGCAGCCCATATTGTCGCTATAAGCGAGGCAAAGCGGGCAGGCTGCGGGTAACAGTATGTTTTACCTTTAGAAGCCCGCTTATAAGCACATGAGAGGTAGTTGGAATGGCGATCAGTATCAGATTGAGATAATACCAGACAAAAATGGTGTGCGTCTGGGGCTTTTGCTTAAACGCTTTAAAAGGGAGCTAAAAGGAAATGCCATAAACAACTCCATAGCTCTAAGGGCATATAAAGACTTTCAATATGACCACTACGAAGCACACAACTGTTGGTACACAGATAAATTGGGCTTGGAGTCCTGAACTAGACGCAGTAATGCCAATAACTCTTGAGATTATCTATGAAGAAAAAGGCTAAAAAAAACTTCTTTAAGTTCTATGAGCCTACATTTAAGGCAAATACGGCTTTATTCATAGGTAGCTACGAGGAGTTTTGTAAGAAATTCAGCTTAAATCAAGAAGACCAAGAGTATTACAAAGGCGCAGACGGAACAGTAATAAAAGCAACAAAGACTCATAAAGACGGATCAGAAGAAACTCTACGGGTAATTTGGGTAAGAGACTTTAATGATAGTCCCTACAGAATCGGCATATTAGTCCACGAACTTTACCATTTAGCGGTGGGAATAATGGAAGACAAAGGAATCCCTGTAAATACAGACAATGAAGAAATACCTTGTTACTTGGCGGAAGAGTTCTTTAATCACTATTACGGAAAACTAAGGGGGTGATGACCTATTGATCCCTTAGATGACTATATTCTAGATCGGCAAGAAATATGATTTGGTGCTGTAAATGCAATAAGAAAGTAACACATGACCATAGTTGTTAGAGTTTTACCCTTCATCATTTCAGATGGAGACTTCAAAGCACCCCTTTACATTTGTTCTTAAGGTAAGTGTTGAGGGGTAAGATTCTAGCTTAACAAAGCGAAAAATAAATATATTAATCAACGATGAGAAAAGCAGGCAGAAAATCATATAAGGAAGAAATACAGGCCATACGACATTTATCGGCTCTAACGCCTACTTACTTTGATTTTTTAAAAGAAATGCTTGATCCGAAAAGTGAGAAAGCAGATAGAAAATGGGCTGGTGAGCAGATTAGCAAGATGGTTGTTAAAACTATCCCTCAAGATGTAACCAGCGGCGGCGAGACGTTACCAACACCAATCCTTTATGTTCAGAGCGACAACAGCAACAAACAAGATAATGCAGATGACCAAGAGGGTCAGAGCAGTGCAGGGGGGAACGTCGGCGAGCAAGACAATATCGATTCTACTGTACCTGATAGCGAAAGCTCAGTCGGATAAGAAGCCAACACTGACAAGCATAGTATCAGAGAGTTTTCCGCACTTGAAGCGTGGAGCAATGCGAGACTTCCTGATGATCTTAAATGAGCATGGTTATTTCAAGGATAAGTCTTGGAATAAAACAGATAGCACCTATACGTTTGAAACTGGCAGCAAGATTGAGTTCTTTTCAGCAGACCAACCAGATAAACTGCGTGGCGCACGTCGAGACAGATTGTTTATAAACGAGGCAAACAATGTACCTTTTGATGCCTTTGAACAGCTAGAAGTTCGTACCAAAGAGTTTATCTTTCTTGATTGGAATCCGACCAATGAGTTCTGGTTCTACGATGATGTACTTGGTAAACGATCAGACGTTGAGCATATTGTCCTTACTTACAAGGATAATGAGGGTTTAAGCAAAGAGATTACTGATGCTATTGAGCAACGTAAGAGCAGACGTGGCTGGTGGCAAGTATATGGCCTGGGACAGCTTGGCGAAGTAGAGGGAAAGATTTATCGGGACTGGCAGATTATTGAGGAAATACCTCATGAAGCTCGATTGCTACGTTATGGACTCGACTTTGGCTACAGCAACGATCCAACCTCAATAGTAGCAATTTATAAATACAACGATGGCTATATTTTGGATGAAATCACCTATCAAAAGGGGCTTTCAAACAAACAAATAGCTGACATTTTACAAAATGTAGACAAAGCACTGGTAATTGCTGATAGCGCAGAGCCTAAAAGTATTGATGAGATCAAGTCTTACGGAATAATGATTGTTCCTACCTTAAAGGGTAAGGACAGCGTTAATAAGGGCATACAGTTTGTGCAGGCACAACGTATTTCAGTAACACAAAGATCGGTAAATGTTATCAAAGAATACCGAAATTATCTTTGGCAGACCGACAAAGACGGCAAGATTATCAACCAACCAGAGCATTTGTTCTCTCACTCAATGGATGCAGTCCGCTACGGCCTAGACAGCAGTAGAGGCGGAAACGCAGACCAATTTAAGAATAACAATAAACCAGCGTTTAGATGAAGAACAAGACTATCCCTGAACAAGTCCATGAAATCATCAAGGAGTTTAAGACTCAGGAACTTGAGATTACTAAGGGATATAAATTTAATCAGTACCGAAATATACAGCGGATCAACCTCTATTTAAACCAGAGGTTTTTAGAGAATAGCAACCCTGATGCTATCTTTTGGGATTTAAGTACCCATCGCATTATTCACACAGCCAAGAACATTGACCTAGATACTAAGGATTTGATGCCGTATGCAATCGGTGAGACAAATATGTTCCAGGTATGGTTGCTTCGTGTGAAACTTCGTAAATGGCTACGAGAAGCAGGCATGGCAGAGCTACTAGATGACCTAACTGACGGCGTAGCAGCATTTGGTTCAGCAGTATGGAAGGTAGTCAAGGTTGACGGCGGCAAGACATTACAAGAAGTAGACCTTAAAAACCTATATTTTGAACAAACAGCCAAGAATCTTAAAGATGTACCAGTGGTTGAGATGCATTACCTTACTCCAATGGAGATTAAGGCTAAGAAATCTTGGGACAACGTAGACAAACTATTCAAACAAAAGCCTGACACGTCAAACAATTACGATATTTGGGAGTTTTGGGGCGAAACTGATGACGATGAGCCTAAATATATGCACGTAATTGGTTGGGGCGAGGGCGATCAAGCCATTATCTTATTTGAAGAAGAGTCAGACCCTAAGAAATTCCCTTACAGGGACTTCCATATTGGTAAATATCGTGGTCGCTGGCAGCGAATTGGTATTGTTGAGCGACTGTACAAGCTACAGGAGCGTGCAAATGCCCTAGTAAACCAAAATGCACAGGCTACAGAGATTGCCTCACTACTACTTTTGCGGGCATCTGATCTTGGATCGGGCGTAAACGTACTAGCAGAAGCAGAAAATGGACAGATTATTAGCTCTACTGATTTACAACAGGTAGGAATTGATAACAGAGCCTTTACAACACTACTTAACGAGTTGCAGGTTATTGAAGCCCAAGCAGACAAGATGTGTTTGACTCCAGATATTGTTGTTGGTGAGGCACTTCCTAGTGGTACACCATTTAGAAGCCTTGCGACACTGGCTAACGCTGCTAAAAGTGCATTTAAAAGCACTAGAGATCGTATTGCAAGCGGGCTTGAGTCTATTTTACGAGATGAAATCTTACCAGACGTAGTACGTAACTGGCAGAAAGGCGAGCTAGTAAACATTGCAGAGCATGAAGACGACATTAAGTTTTACGACGATACTCTTATCGCTAAGAGGAAAATTGAAGCTCTAGCACGAGGTAATCGTCAGTTTAGAGCAGTAACACCAGAAGAAATTGAGGCAGTTGCTCAGGGCGTAGAGGTAGAAGTAGAGCAAGTCGGCAGAACTGCTGAGATTCCAAAGAATTACTTTAACTTTGACTATGGGGTTCGCTTCATGGCTACCGCAGAAGGTTACGACAAGCAACAGCAAAACGACGCTATGTTTAACGCCATTAGTCTAGCCTTACAGAACCCAGCAATCGTGAATATCCCACTGTTTAAGCAGTATGTAGAAAACAACGGCATTGAGTGGTGGAGGCTGACACCTAAAGAGGTGCAGCAAATTGCTCAAAATACTCAACGAGTACAGCAACCACAGCAAACAGGGGATAAGTTAAGTAACATTGTTGACACACAATAATGAATGAAGAAATTAAATCAGTATTACGCAGCAAAGGCTGGCAAGATATTTTGGAAGTTTTTAACAGTGAAATGGATACTAACCTCCAAAGCATTGCTACGACTCAGACAGATAGAGAGATTGCTACTCAGTATGTGGGAAAAATTGAAGCGCAGAATATTCTGAGAAAGGTGTTACTCAAGCTAGATCAGTTATCACAGGAGCAGGAATTTAAGAAACAATCGTTTAAATAATCGGGTTATAATTCCCACCAAAAATTACCGAGTTCTCACTTCTCTAAAAGTGATAATTCGAGTTTATCATTAACTCACAAAAAAAATGACGGACGAAGAAACAAATGTAGAGGAAACTACTGAGGTAGAAGAATCTACAGAAGAGATGGAAACATCTCAAGAAGAGGCTGAAGAGTCTCAAGATGGCGACGATTCAGAAGAGGAATCATCTAAAGAATCGCCAGAGGACAAAATTGCTCGACTGACTCGTCAGAACAAGCAATTACGAAAGAAGTTGGAAAAACCACCTTCAAAAGAAGAACCTAAAAAATCTAATCCAAGTGATTTCTTTGAGGAACGCATTGAACTGATTGCTGCTGGTGAAGACAAGAATATAGTCAGTGAAGCAGCCATTATTGCTAAGGCAAAGGGCATTTCACTCACTAAAGCTATGGCAGATCCACTTATTACTTCTTACAAGAAAGAAGTTGCAGCTCAGAAGAAATCCGACGAGGCAGCTCTTGGAGCTTCTGGTAAATCAGTATCAAAAGACGAGCCTACGTTCAAGCCTGGCATGACCAGAGATGAACACAAAAAGGCTTGGCAAGAAGCGAATCAGTAATCACTTATAAGGAAATACAGAAATGGCACTAGGCACAGGACATCAGACAACTACAACTAATGCTACCCTCATCCCAGAGGTGTGGTCAGCACAGTTGAATGACTTTTTTCGAGCAAATTTGCGTTGCGCAGCTTTCTTCGAAGATTGGTCAGAAGATGTCGCAGAGGGCGGGGACATTGTCCACGTACCAACTATTTCTGAAATGACAGCAAATGATAAAGTTGTCGGCTCAGAAGTTACCCTAAACGCTCAGACGCAGGGTACAGTTGATCTAACCATCAACACTCACAAAGAAGTATCTTTCATTATTGAAGATGCTGTTAAGTCTAAGATTAAGCGGTCATACCGATTGCAGGAGCAGTACATGAAGAACGCTGGCTACACTGTAGCAGCTACTTTAGAAGATGCTCTTATTGCACTCTTTGCCTCTTTCTCACAGACTGCTGGTACATCAGCAAGCACTCTAGGTGATAGCGATATTCGTACCGCTATTGCATACCTTGATGCAGCTAACGTACCAATGGAAGATCGTGCTTTCTTCCTTCACCCAAATGTTATCTGGAATCAGGTTATGGGTATCGACAAGTTTACGCTTGTTCAGAATACTCTTGGTGCTGATCCAGTGCTAAAGGGTCAGGTTGGATACCTCTATGGTATTCCAGTCATTAGCACCTCACGACTTGGCGTTACCGCTGACAGTCGTAACGGAGCTTTGGCTCACAAATCAGCTTTGGCGTTTGCTACTGGCAATATTGCAGGTGGCACCCAGGCTGGAACAGTACGTATGCAAAGTTCATACCTACAGGAGTATCTTGGTGAACTCGTTACCGCAGACATTATCTTCGGTGTTATCGAGAACCGAGACACTTCAGGTGTGTACGTTCGTGCAAGTTCATAATCAAATTAACAAATTTGCTTGGGGCGGGTTGCCAAACTTCCCAACCCCAAGTTTGGAAGCAAATTTATGCCAAGAGTAACAATAGACATTACTGACAGAGAAAAAATATTTATTGACCCTAACAGTGGAAATAGAATCACAAAACTTAGAGGAGGAGCAGTCATCCCAGGGAGTAGTCCGCATCAAGAGACGTCGAATACAGGAGGTTCAGGATTAGCTGGCCAAGCAGCAACGCAGGGAGAGACTGAAGCTCCAAAGGACGTACAGATAACCCCAGAGGAGATTGCAGCACTTAAAGCAATCCTAAAAAAGTTTGATGTCTAAAGTATATTTTATCGGTAGCGGATACGAGGGGTGCAATTATGTGCGTTTGTATCTTCCAATGATGGAGAATGGCTGGCGTGGTTCGTATAGTGGAATTAGTAAGAAAAGCCTCAAGCCTGTAGAGCAGGTTCAGCGGGAAGTGCAGCAAGCAGATATAGTAGTTTTCCATAGGCCATCAACACTAAAACACCACAAACTTGGAATGTTGCTTAAACAGATGGGCAAAAAGATTGTCTTTGACAACGATGACAGCTTTCAGCTAGATAACTTCCATCCATTTCACAAGGTAGACGAGAAAGGCTACGAGCAGAACAAGAAAGCACTGAATAATCTAGTTAATAGCTTCATTGTCAACTCAGACCTAGTTACTACCTCAACTGAATACTTAGCAGAAGAATACCGACAGATTCACAAGAACGTAGCAGTCCTACCTAATTGTATTGATCCTGATGATTGGAGAGAACCTTTACAAAATAATACAGGCAAGATTCGTATTGGATTAGTAGGTTCAGTAGCGTATCACTATGACTTTGAAAAGATTAAGCATTTACTTAAACAGTTAGATAAGCGTGGAGATGTACAGTTAGTGCTATTTGGCTTATGGGATGAGAAAAGACGCAAAGAAAACCCACTGGTAGATAAGGTTCTAAAGCAAGAGTATAAGTTTTGGGACAGTCTCAAGAATAAAGAGCATGTACCGTGGTGTGATATTGCAGTTTATCCTGAGACATTACGTCGTTGCTTACTAGACTTCATGCTTATTCCTCGTAGAGATAATCACTTTAATCGGGCGAAAAGCAACATTAAGTTCCTAGAAGCGGCAATGCTAGAAATACCAGTAATTGCACAAGGCTTTAAAGACGGTAAGAGTCCGTATGACGCAGACATTGATGGTACTAATGGGATTCTAGTTACCGATGACAGTAAATGGGAAGAAGAAGTAATGCTCTTGATTAAAAACCCTAGTAAAAGAAAAATGCTTGGAGCAACAGCCAAGCAGTATGCACTAAATAACTACGACATTAAATTACACGCTCATAAATGGGCTGATGCCTACGCAACACTATGAGAAAAATAGAACTTAACAATCCAGACATTTTAGAAGCCTTGCAACGCAAGGATGAACAAACAAAAGAGCTAAACGATATCGCCGCTCAAGAAGAAAAACTTGTTAATCGGGCAAATACCCTGATGGCTAAGTTGGCCAAAGAAAACGAAAAGGTATTACCACTTATCAAAGAAGAACTGTCAAAGATTGAACTAGGTGAGTATGAAGAACACTCACGAACATATCTTGGAAAAGACGGAGACGAAGAAGGCAAGGCAATCCTAGAGATTGCAGATCGATTAGAAGAATTTAAATTAGCTTTCAAAAATGCACAGAGTAACAGTGGTGATTCCACTAAGGGAGACGGACACGGCGGAGATAACGCTGCAGAGTCTACCGAAGGGGATCAAGACAATTCAAGTCAAGGATAAGGGCAAAGGCGCAGCCTGGGCTAGAAACGAGGGATTTTCTCAAGTAGACACTGAGTTTGTATTGTTTTCAGATAATGACATTAAGTGGCGAGAAAACGGTATACAGTATCTGATAGACGCACTAGATGAGAACCCTGACGCTTCATACAGCTACGGAGCATATCAGATGGCTGGAAGATTACTTTGCAATCAGCCGTATAAGGAAACAGACCTGATGATATACAACTACATCTCTACGATGAGTTTAATCAGGGCTAATGACTTCCCTGGATTTGATGAGAGCCTTAAAAGATTTCAGGATTGGGACTTGTGGCTAACGATGATGGAGCAAGGCAAGCATGGAGTATTTTGCGGACAGACAGTATTTGATACTGAGCTTAAAGATGGCATCTCTCACAACGGAGTAGACCACAACACAGCACTTAATATTGTTAAAGCTAAACACCTTTTATGAAGAGCAGCGAGCGAAGAAAGTTGCAGTGGCAAGACCCTGCTTATAGAAAAATGATGAGCGAAGCCCACAAGGGTAACTCCAAGGCTAAAGGTGCTTATAGTTTTCCTAAAGGCAAGAAAAACCCAAACTATGATCCTGTTGTCGCTGAGAAATTATCAGAATGCAAGAAGCTGGACAAAAATCCTATGTGGAATGGAGGCGAAACTATAACAGATCGGGGGTATAGAAAAGTGAAGATGCCTGATTCTTCGATGGCAGACAGCAAGGGATATGTGTTTGAGCATCGAAAGGTTATGGCTGAGTATCTTGGTAGAGATTTAGAAAAAAACGAGGTAGTACACCACATTGATATGGATACACTAAATAACGATATAAATAATTTGATGTTGTTTGACAGTGTTGGAGATCATACCAGACATCATCATCAGTTGAAGGGTCAGGTGATGCCTGTATGAGCAAACTATTAGTAGTTGCTCATCCGTAACTGGATGACGAGATTCTATGGTTTAACCCATCGGAATACGACAAAATCATTGTAGTATTTGGTGATTTCGGCGACCAACGAGGTAGTAGTGGCGGAGACAAGCGCAGAAAAGCCCTAAAAGAACACCCTTTAGCGGATAAGATAGTCCATTTAGACATTATTGAGAGTGATTTCACTAGAAACAAGGCACGAGAGTCAGTATATCGCCTTAACCAGAGAATAATTGAGGATAAATTAAAAGAATTTGACGCAACAGAGGTTACAACCCACAACGGACACGGGGAATACGGACATTTAGAGCATATACAGTTGTTTTATGCCTGCATGAACGCCTTTGACTGCCCTGTAAATGGGAAAGACCCAAAGATTTTCAGAGAAGCTAAGAAAGTATACGAAAAAAATGGTTGTTGGACTTGGTATTGATAAGGTATCAGCAGTAATTGTTAGCTGGAAAAGGCCAAATGAAGTTGGCCAAATTGTTGAAAACCTACACCAGTATGACTTTATAGATGAAATAATCATTGCGGTAAATAAACCAGACGACAACAAGAAGTGCTATAGGCGCTGGTTGGCAGCACTAGGTGCAAAGAATAGCACTATCTACACACAAGATGATGATTGCATTATTGGTAATATTCAGGAGCTATACGACACCTACCATAAAGACCGCATGGTTATAGGGATGAAAGGCAATAGAATCAAGGATTACTTTAATGCAAAGTCAGCAATGGTTGGCTGGGGAACATTTTTTGAAAAAGACTGGATAGATTTTACCGACTACATAGAAAAGTACGGGGAAGATGACTTACTTATTAGGGAGTCAGACAGGATTATCACCTACAAGATTGGTTGCGAGCGACCTCATAACTTTCAGGCCATTGATATTGTAGATTTCCCAAGCGCAGCTAGTGATTTTGCCATGTATAAGCAAAAAGAACACTGGGACACAAGAGATCAAGCAATTAACCGAGCGCAAGAGCTATATGCTTAAGAAAATGTTTATTCTGCCATACTTCGGTAAGTATCCGTCATGGATGGATCAATGGGTAGCCAATATGGAGTATCTAAAACCAATGGGCTACGACTACATGATCTTTAGTAGCTTGCCTAAGTTTAAAAAGCGGGTAAAGGATAAGCTCGGCGTTGAAGCAATCATTAAGCCAGGTGAGGGGAAAGTTTGGGACTACCGACCAATGCTTGGCGTGTTATTTGAAGAAGAACTAAAAGGCTACGACTATTGGGGGCATACAGACTTTGACGTAGTATACGGCAGAATAGACCAGTTTATGGACGATGACCTGCTTGATATATATGACATTTGGTCAAACCACCATAATTACATTTGCGGCTTCTGGACACTGTATAGAAATACAGACGTTGTAAACAATCTTTTTAAAAAGACTGAGTGGGAAAAGGTATTAGCCAACCCAACACCTACAGGTTGGGCGGAAAAAGAATATACACGAGCAGTTGACCTTGCTCACAATATGAGTGAAATAGAATTGCGATATACCTACTGGCAAGGCAAAGATCCAAATATTGATACAAATCTAGAATTTAAAAACGGAATACTTACTGACGCAGGCGATGAGATTATGACATACCACTTTAGACGCACTAAACGCTGGCCAATCAAAGACTATGTATAACCCATACAATGTGGTTCACGAATTTGAACAGATGATTGCCAGTTGGGCTGGTGCAAAGTACGGCGTAGCAGTAGAAAGCTGCAGTGCAGCATTATTTCTATCGTGTGTATATAAGCAGGTAGAAGAAGTAACAATACCAAAGTTTACCTACCCGAGTGTGCCATGTTCAATCATTCATGCTGGGGGGACAGTACAGTTTAAAGACTTGGATTGGCAGGGAGTGTATGAACTAGAACCTTACAAGATTTACGATGGAGCGTTGCGGTTTCAGCCCAATATGTATAAAGGAGGACTACACTGCTTGTCCTTTCACATGAAAAAGCATCTACCGATTGGCAGAGGTGGCATGATCCTGACCAACGACAAGAAAGCCTATAACTGGCTTAAACGAGCAAGGTTTGATGGTCGACATGAAATTCCATTGCAAGATGATAACTTCGATATGCTTGGTTGGAATATGTACATGACACCAGATCAGGCGGTGCGAGGCATACAGCTATTCTCAACAATAGACCAAAAGGGACTGGAGGACTTGCATGCTAATTTGCAAGGATATCCTGATTTATCTACCTATGAGATATATAAAACTACGACAAGCAAACGCAGGTGATGCAGGCAGGTTATTCAAGTGGAAGAACGACAGAACAGTACGCAAATTTTCAATTAAAACAAACAAAAAGATTAAGTGGAAAGATCATTTAGTATGGCTAAACGAAAACCTAAAAAGCGTAAAGATTATTGAGGTAAACGACGTTCCTTGCGGCGATGTACGCATTACTGATGAGATCGCCATTAAGATTGATCCTAAGTATCGAGGACAGGGGATTGGTAAGTTAGCACTTGAACTAGCAAAAGAGGGACAAAAAGAGCTAACTGCTCGCATAGTAATAGGCAACGAACCCTCGATGAAACTATTTTTAAGTGCAGGGTTTCATATAACAGACTTTAACGGACAATACTACACACTTAACTGGTCAAGAAATGAAAGTGATCCTATCGGGCTACGAGGGGAGTAAGCAAATACTTTCTGCAAGTTCCTACCTTTTAAAGAAATACTTAAAGGGTTTTGACGTGTACTTCTTGAACTACGGAGATTATACAGGGAAACTGCACACTGGTACTTACGTTTCACTGGCGGACAAACAAGAAAACGGAGCAGGGCAATGGTCAACAGATATACGAGAATACCTTGAGACCCTGACTAACGACTATATTATATTCGGACTTGATGATTACCTACTAACTGGTTTTGACAAGAAGCTCTACGACAGTATCGATCTAATAGGCGTTGACTGCGTAAAGCTATGCGCAGAAGCAAACCTAGATAAAACGTATTCTTGCACCACACAATACACTATTTGGAAACGAGATTTGCTTATTGAGATATTACGGCAAGTAAGAACGCCCTGGCAGTTTGAAGACTTTGGCTCACCGATTCTCAACAAGATGTTTAAAACAATAATTCATGTGCCGTGTCTGCAGTATCCATCTAACTCATGTCTATCGACTAAATGGTCGGGAGTGAGGTTAGAGGGCAACGAACACGATAAAGACGAGATAGAAAAATGCTTAAAACAGGCGGAAAATATTTAATCACGGGAGGCACAGGATTTTTGGGACACGCTCTTGTTGAAAGACTTTTAAAAGATGGTTACGAGAATTTAACAGTTCTCGGTAGAAGTGAAAAAGGTCTTGTAGAGACTAGAGAGAAATACCCAGTAAAGATCGTATCAGGTAACATTGCTGACCCTATGACGTGTGAGAAAGTATGTGACGTAGATGGAATCTTTCACTTGGCAGCGATGAAGCACGTCGGATTAGCAGAACAGCACTCTACAGAATGTATTAAAAGTAATGTAATTGGAACGCTTAACCTGCTAGAGGAAACAAGAAAGCGTGGTATAGACTTTATCATTGGCATCAGCACAGACAAGGCAGCACAAGTAAACGGGGTATATGGGGCTACTAAGCTACTCATGGAACGCCTATTTGCAGAGTATGAAACCTTTAATGAAGAAACAGAATACCGCATTGTTCGCTATGGGAACGTACTCTACTCAACTGGTTCAGTCTTGTGTAAGTGGAAAGACAAAATGCAAAAAGGGGAGAAAGTAATAATTACCGACCCCGACGCTACACGCTTTTACTGGACAGTAGACCAGGCAATAGATTTAATCTTTGATTCATTTAAAGCAAAAGATTCAGACCCGTACATTACTACCATGAAGGCAATGAGGCTCGGAGACTTACTTGATGCAATGATGGAAAAATATGGTCGGGTGGGAGTAGAAACGATTGGACTACAGCCAGGAGAGAATAAGCATGAAAAGCTAGATGCTGTTACCTCAAGCGATAAAGTAGAAAAATACACCAAAGAAGAAATCCTAGAGCTTATATGAAAATCCTAATTGCGCTGCCAACAGGACACGAGGAAGGAATCCATCACCAAGTGGTAGGGACATTGTGTCAAATACTACTTCGCAATAAAGAACATGAGATCAACACCTATGTATCTGCTATGCGGGGCATCGGTGAACACAGAAACGTGATTGTCAAAGAGTTCTTAAAAGGGGACTACGACTTTCTTCTAATGATAGACAACGACAACCCACCGCCAGCAAATGTATTAGACCTTGTTGCGCTCGATAAAGAGGTTATTGGTCTACCTACCCCGATAAACATGAACTACATTAAGGGGCTAAATGACATTTACTGGAACGTATTTAAAAACGATTACCCAATCAAAGAAGCAGGACAAGGATTACAAGAGGTTGAAATGGTTGGTTCAGGCGTAATGCTTATCCGCAGAGACGTTTTAGAAAAGATTAAACACCCTTTCACTACTATTAGAAACTCAGAGGACTTGCGAATTGTTGGCACTGACGCTGCATTTTGTCAGCGGTGCAAAGAACATGACGTAAAGATTTGGACTCACTGGGACTTTAAGTGCAGACATTTTAAAACTATAGACTTACTAACACTTACATAGATGCAATTGAGATTGTGCAAAGTTTGCTCAAAGAAGATTGATCGAGGGAGGAGATCTCATAAAGTGTTTAAGGAAGTAAAATATTGTTCAAGAAAATGCAAGGGGATTGCACATTCAAAGATAATGCAGGGGAGGAATAACCCTAATTATAAAGGTGGGAAGTCAAGATGTATAGAGTGTAATGCGGAGCTAGCTCAAAGGTATTCCTACAGAAAAACTTTAATGTGTAGAGACTGTTGGCCTAAGCAGGTAAGGAAAGAAAATCATCCAAACTGGAAAGGTGGGATTACTCCATTAAATATACTGCTAAGGGGTAGCCGAAAGTACAGCCAGTGGAGGGTTGAAGTTTTTAAAAGAGACAATTTTACTTGTCAAGACTGTGGGGATGATAAAGGTGGAAACTTAAATGCTCATCACATAAAGCATTGGGCTAAATATCCAGAACTTAGATTTAATATAGAGAATGGTAAAACACTATGCAAAGAATGCCATTTGAAACTACATAACACAAAAGTAAAAGTATGATGCTAAATGACACTTCGACAAAAACTGGTTTAGTCCAGTACGCAGAGCGCAAAATCAAGCAAGGTGATGCGTATATTTCTGGTAATGCAACTCGCTTACTAGAGTGGAAAGCTCGGTTTAATGATGCTGGTCGTGAGATTTGGCATCTAATCTTTCGTGTTGCAGGAAACTGGCGATATGACGATGATAACCAAACTGATTTACCCTCTGCTACACAGGATTTAGTCAGTGGAACAGATAAATACCTACTTCCAACAACTGCCTTGACAGTAAATCGCCTTGAAATTAAAGACAGTGGTGGCTTGTGGCGAGTTTTAGAGCAGATACCAGAAGAACTGATTAACAGTGGCATTGATGAATACCTAAAAACAGACTCAACCCCTATCTACTATAACCTAGTAGGGGAAACAATCCAGCTTTTTCCAGCCACAAACTATAACTCAACGGCTGGTATCAAGGTTTTCTTTGACAGGTCATCAGTTGATTTGTCAGACAATACGGATGTCCCTGGATACGCTGCTCCATACCATAAACTTACTGCCATTAAAGGCTGTATTGACTGGTACGAAACTCAAAAACCTGACTCTAAAGTCCTAGATGGCCTTCGTAAAGACGAGCAACGATACGAAAGCGCAATTACAGAGTTTTACGGGAAACGAAACAAGGACTACGTCAGAAAAATACAAAGATTAACTCATCGAAATAATAGCTTTAAATAATATATGGCAACATTTAACAAGGTAAACGACTTTGTCGAAGATGTGGCGGAAAAAGTACATAATCTTGGCTCAGACCAGCTAGTTGTGGCTCTTTCAAACACTGCGCCTGGTTCAGAATCAAGCAATCCAACATCATCAGGTAATGGTGTGCTTGCAAACGTGACTGAGATTAGTTATACCAACTGTTCATCACGTAACATTACTACTTCCTCATCAGCAGAGACTAGCGGTACATATAAATTAACACTAGCTGATCTTGTCTTAACTGCATCGGGTGGAACAGTAGGGGCATTTCGCTATGTCTATGTCTATAATGACACGCCAACATCACCAGCTGATCCACTCATTGCTTACTATGACAATGGATCAAGCGTTACTTTAAACGATGGTGATACTTTTACTATCGATTTTGATGGAAGTGGCGGCTTTCTAACCATCGCATAATGATTTTAGATTCCTTAACAGGTAAAACAGCGACACAGCGATCTGCTCTTAAGGCTGACGAGATTGTTAAGATTGAATCTTTAGAAAAAACAGCAAGAGAGGATTATTCGATTGAGATTGTTGGCATAGAAAAAATCAATAACGGAGTATCGGTTTTGGTTAAGGCATGGGATAGTAATGGCCAAATTGGATTTGGAAAAGACGGAACAGTAGACATTGAAAGATTTAACATTGTCAACCCTCCAATTCTTGTTGAAGACCCACTTGGCACTATTCAGAAGTCGTATATTGACCCAATTACTGACGAGGAAGTAACTAAAAATTTTAGGGAAGACCCTCAAGAGGCCTTACTACAATGTATTGAGCAGACAATTTCAGAAAAGAAACAAAGGTTTAGCTCCAAAAACATTGTCAGAAATAAAATTGGTAATACTACAACAACTGTTTATCCTGATGCTAATACAGAGACAAGTACAGTTGATGCTCGTGTTACAGAAGAAAACAACTTCCCAACTGGTGTGTCATGGGCAACCCTTAAGGCGGGAAGTGGAACAGCAGCAGATGACACCTCAGCCGCAACCACAGCAGTTCAGCTTCGCTCAGGAGACACAACCGACCAATGGGACAGACTTGATAGAGGAATCTTCTTATTTGATACTTCTGGAATTGGTGCAGATCAGCAGGTAGACTCAGCAACATTTAGCTTTGTAGCAGCAGGTAAGGGAGATAGCTTTTCACAATCAGTTTCCTTGACCTCATCTGCCCCAGCATCTAACACGGCAGTAGTGGCAGGAGACTGGGATAGTCTTGGCTCGACAAAATATGCCTCAGATATCACCATCGCAAGCATTACTGCTGATGACAGCACCTACAATGTAATGACGTTAAATGCTGCAGGAGAGGCGGCAATATCTTTAACAGGCATTACTAAATTTGGAACTCTAGCATCTGGTGACATTGATAATAGTCCGCCTACATGGTCAGCGTCGACTCAATCCTTTGTTACCATGCGTTTCGCAGACAACACAGGAACAACAAAAGACCCAAAACTTGTTGTTGAACACAGCGATGCCCCACTTAACTACACACTCACCGCAGCAGCGGGAGCATTTACCTTAACAGGAGTGGCAGCCACTCTAAAGGTAGGATACGGCATTATTGCATCAGTAGGCTCTTTTACTTTGACGGGTGTTAATGCGGCTTTTACCAAGACGCTTTCAATAACCGCAGCTGTTGGCAGTTTCACTTTTACGGGAGTGGCAGCAACACTTGGTGTTGGAAGAAAAATAATTGCATCAGTAGGCTCATTTGTACTTACGGGTGTTGATGTTGCACTTTCTACTACTGCATGGATATTCGGCACAAAACCAAGTGCAGGCAGCTGGACTAATACTACTAAACCATCTGACAGTGGATGGACTAATACTACTAAACCGTCAGACAACGGCTGGACTAACAATACAAAAACGTAATGGCTAAAGCAATTTTTCAAATAGATACAGTTTTAGGAGGTAGATCATCTACTGATTATTTCGGTGGACAAGGCCAATTCTATACATCATCTAGCATTGACCCTGAAATGCCATCAACTGATAGCTCTACTCGAGCATCAGGTGTTTTGCGACCTACGGCAATGGAAGATTTTACCTCAACTGAAATTGATGATGCAGTAAAGGCGATCATTACAACTCCAAAAAATACTAATGTCTATGCGTACCTAGCTAATGGTAAATTTGTTAGTTACAATTCATCACTTGCTTCACCAAGCTCAATCGTAACTATTACGTCTTCTACAGGAAACGGAGCAGCATATTACGACAATGCTATTTACTTGGCTAAAAATACTGACATTGCTAAATATTACGATCTCAGTGGCACACCAGGTACTA